>ERZ888423.449-NODE-449-length-41698-cov-20.946594_pt1 | contig 41698 bp, 35 predicted proteins | sample MGYA00520523_ERZ888423 | MGnify/ENA primary metagenome ERZ888423 (study PRJEB32303, sample SAMEA104408611) | aquatic metagenome | biome: Brackish water; feature: Pelagic; material: water | place: Baltic Sea | collected 2014-06-08T10:24:00 | depth 30,27 m ... | reverse complement strand
GCGCGCCTGCTTTGGGAGCAGGATGTCGGGAGTTCGAATCTCTCTACCCCGACCACTTTTTTCGTCTCTTGTCTTTTTTCACTTTTTTCTCCGCACGACTTAACCTCTCGTTCTATCAATACGCCCTATGCTCGCATTGCTGCATGGGTATGCGACAGAAGTGACCCTGAACTGACCCGATAGACCTGCGGACGGCACGATGCATTCTCGCCTTCGTGACGCCGCTGTCTGCTTCTTCTGGCATAATGCTAGTATTGCCTGCATAAAGTGTGTTGTAGGACGACGGAGTGAAAAGGTAGTGTGCATCGGAGGTTGGCATTGATGTTACAGGCGATAGTCAACGGATGCATTTTTGACGGTGAGTCTGTGCACGAGCATAAGGCGGTACTGATCGAAGGCGAGCACATTGTCGCGGTGGTCGATCCTGAGCAGGTACCGGCGGACATTGGTGCGTCTTACGACCTTGAAGGCGGGACGCTTATCCCAGGGTTCATTGACCTGCAGGTGAATGGTGGGGGAGGTGTGTTGTTTACGGCCGCCCCAACAGTCGACAGTCTTCGCACCATCGGTGCTGCGCATCGACAATACGGTACCACCGGCTTTCTGCCGACGCTGATTACCACCCGTTTTGATGTTATGCGTGAGGCGGTCTCTGCGGTTGCTGAGGCTATTGCTATAGGTACTCCCGGTGTCTTGGGTCTCCATCTTGAAGGCCCTTTTCTGAGCCCGGAGCGCAAGGGGGTGCACGATGCCGGCAAATTCTGTCAGCTCGACCAAACCGGTTTCGATATTCTTACCTCGTTACAGGTTGGCTCAACGGTCGTCACCCTCGCGCCGGAGTTGACGTCCCCACAGATGATCAGCCGGTTAGTGGCGGAGGGCGTCATCGTCTGCGGCGGCCATAGCGGGGCCACCTATGCCCAGACTCGTGACGCGCTTGCGCAGGGCCTGAGCGGGTTTACGCATCTGTACAATGCTATGACGCCATTGCAGAGCCGGGAGCCGGGCATGGTAGGTGCCGCGCTGGAGGATGATGACAGCTGGTTTGGCATTATCGCCGATGGGCATCATATACACCCTGCAGCGTTTAGCGTTGCCGTGGTGGCCAAAAAAAAGGGTGGTGCATTGCTCGTGACTGATGCGATGCCGACGGTGGGGTCGCCGGATACGTCTTTTATCCTTGATGGTAAAACGATTGTCGCCAGCGAAGGCCGTGTTACCAATGCAGAGGGCACTCTAGCGGGTTCTGACCTCAATATGCTGTTGGCAGTCAATAACGCCGCCAAATTTGCACGGCTCGACTGGTTTGAGGCAGTCCGTATGGCCTCCCTGTATCCTGCCAGAGCGCTTGGCCTAGAACGAGAGTTGGGCGCAATCAGACCGGGTTTTCGGGCGAGTTTGTTGGCGCTGGATAGCGCACATCGTATCCGCGCTAGTTGGATAAACGGTGCTATGGCGTGATCGTGACCCACTCGATGGCGTTGAGGACCAGTTCGCGGGCGTTTGCATTTTCCCAGTTGGCGTGAAAATGGCCACCGGTATAGCCGAAGCCACGACCGCCCGCAGGGCGCTCATAGGCCCACGCTGTGACTTGCGGGACACCTTTTGCTACGTTGCGACGTGTGACATCGTTACCCCTGTGGGGGCCGTTCCCACGCTCCATGGTCGAAGCTGGCGCTATAGCTTGGAGGATGGGTGTAACGCCCCGATCAAGAAAGCGCATATTAAAATACCACTCATCTAGCAAGCTAAAGGGTTGTATCTGTTGCGTGATGGGATGGTTGGGTAGATCTTTGTAGTGAGCTTTCCAGTGTGGATTAACGGACCACCAGGTTTCGAAATAGCCACCGATGGCATTCAGCATGGACTCGGAAGAGGGGCTATTCTTAGGCACCTCCACGCAATAGTGCAAAGCGACGATACCTGTGCCTTCGGTCAACAAGCGGTCGAAGGTCTCAAGATGATCGCTGATCAGGTGTGATTCGCCACCATCGCAATACATCACTAAGGCATCGGCGCCCTCAAACACCGTTTCGTCGGCGGGCCAGCCGCCGTAAATATTGATAGTCTCAAACGTGGGCTGGCGCTGGCGTAGTGCGCTGGATAATAACTCCGCCCCCGCCTTATGCTCGTGTGCACCGGGTAAGTGGCTGTCTGGGCCTGCCAGGAAGATAACTTTGGCCCCGAGTGGATCGCTAATAGTGGCGGGGTGCACGTCGACCGAAACTGGCCCACGCTGGCAGCCGACGAGTAACGCCAGTAGAGCGATCAGACACACAGCCCACGGTAAAGAGAGTTTACGTCTGCTCATGCGCGGCCCTGCTCCGATGATAGTTGCATTGTGCCATCATAAACAGGCTTACGCGCTTGAAGCAATGCGGGTTGCCGCCGCAGTGTCATCATGTAGTCGATACGTTTACGACCGGCGATACTCGCAACTTGACACTTATAGACCGCTAAAGCTACCATGCGCGCCGCGTATCCAGAGGTATTAGCGTAAAGTGTGAAGACACTCCTACGCCAATAGGCTGGACGTTCAAGTCGCTGTCAGTGGCGCGCTATGGTGGCCGTAGCTCAACAGGTAGAGCACCGGATTGTGACTCCGGAGGTAGCGGGTTCAAGACCCGTCGGCCACCCCAATAATCGACTTTAAAATCAGTCGCTTATAATAGTTGCGGTCTATTTCGGGCAGATTTGGGACAAATCCCCCGTCCAAATTATCCGGATTTTTGAAGTATAGGAAAAATAAACGGCCTGTTGAGTAGCCTGTTGAGTAGATTTCCTCACTGAACGTGTCAAGCGAACTGGAGAGGTTCGCAAAATACTCGCCTACTGGCCTGAAAAGGGTGTCATCGTCAGCTGGTTTTATTGGCTTCTGTAGCGTCAAATATTGAGCGTACTTCACCCAAGAACTTGTCCTTACGAAATGGTTTTTCGAGGACAGGGAAGTCCACGGTATCGGCGGAACGTTCCTGTGAATGATCTAAGAAACCAGTCATATACAGCACTTTAACATCAGGGTTACATTGACGCGCAAACCGTGAAAGCGAAGCCCCATCCATAGATGGCATAATCATATCGGTAATTAAAAGATCAATGGCCGGGACACTTGATTCAATAATGGCTAAAGCCACATCAGCTTTGTTGGTGCTTTTTACGTTATAGCCTGATTTTTCCAGCCATGAGACCGTTAACGTTAAAATTTCTGTCTGATCATCGACGACTAAGATGTTCTTCCCCGCGCCAACTGGATTTAGATATCTATCATCGGTCGATGGACTATTAGAATCTGCCTCAGGTAAGAAGATCTGCACAGTTGTTCCTTTGCCAGGCTTCGACGCTAGAGTGGCTGCCCCGTCTAACTGCTTGGCCATGCGTGACACCATCGATAAGCCAATTCCTTTATGTCCGCTAGACTTTTTTGTGGAGAAAAATGGATCGAATGCGTTTTCAACATCGCTAGCGCTCATTCCTGAGCCTGTATCAGAGACCCCGATAACGACATAATCACCTGATGATAAAGCCAATTTTTCGTTATTTATGGATGAACTGTGTGCGCTTTTTAGGGATATTGTAATCTGGCCGCTACCGACAATGGCTTCGCGGGCATTGATCACTATATTTCGGATGGCTTCCGAGAGCCAGCTGTGATTCGAATTGACCAGTAATGGTTTATCATCGCCCTGTGTATGCAAATTGATATCTTGCCCGGCCTCGACCTGAAGTGTAGGCAAAATATCTACAACCATTGGGATGATATCGAAGCAGTCCCGCGGTATTGGCTGGTCGGTCCCCACCGCAAGCAGCGACTTTACGACACCGGTTCCGCGCATTGCGGCATCGTGCGCTACCTTGAGTCTACCTTGCAGGATTTCATTAACGGATGTGTCCGCCTCGTGGGCAATAGCCAAGTCAAGGTTGCCAATCACAATGGCAAGTAGGTTATTAAACTCATGCGCTAGCACCCCAGTAAGTTCACCCAAGGTTTCAATTTTTTGATTCGATTCCCGGCGTTTTAACGCTTCTGCTTGCTCTGTGATGTCGCGAATTACGCTGATAAATTTTAACCCGGTTTCAGTTTTTTGTGCATTGACAATCGCTTCAAATGGAAACTCTGACCCGTCCCGTCGAGTAGCAAAGACTGGCTGGTTAGTGTGATAAAATTCCCCAGGGTTGGCAGCTTCGGCGTTGTTATGCATCCTAAGAAAGTACGCTTTTGATTGATCGGCGACAATGGTCTCGTAATTTTTATTGCGTATCTCGTCTCGCGACCAGCCGAATAAAGCTACTGCCGCGTCATTAACATCTTCGATGTTGCCTACTCTGTCATAGGTGATAATCGCGTCAGGAAGGGCTTCGAAAAGCCCTGTGTATTTATCATGCGCGGCTTTCAATGCGTATTCAGCGCTCCTGCGCGTACTAATGTCGTAAATGAAAGCAAAAAAATGCCAACCGTCTTCAGTTTCTATGGCGTTAATTAGCAGTTCAATGGGCAGTTCAGTGTCATCCGCACACAAGGCCTCAAGCTCTACAATGTTGCCTATCACCAAACCTTCACCCGTGCTCTGAAAGCGCTTCATGCCGTTCTCGTGTGCTTCCTTATATCGAGCAGGGATGAGGGTTTCAGAGAGTTTTCGGTGCCGCACCTGTTCTAGCGTCCAGCCAAATACTTGATGAGCTGCATTGTTCCATTCGAGGACTATTCCATTTTCGTCAAGGTGGACGAAAGGCTGCCTTGCACTAACAACGATAGCATCGTGGAATGCGCCGGTGCGCCTGCGTTCTATTCGGTTTGTTTCATGCGCAAAAATAATGTGTGTAAAAATCAGTCCAATAATCAGGGTAGCTATAGACGCCCACAGTGGCTTCGACATGTTCAAAGACTGAACCACTGCAGCTCCGGTCTCGGTTATTATTCCAATTTTTGTTCCGGCGACTGTATTTTCTGTTGACCAATAACCGCCTGTTCTCTCGCGGTTTGCATCCTGCAATATTGTTGCGTCAGTATTTTCGTGACGGCTTAAGCGGTCAACGGCTTTGGTTATGTTCGTTGAGTCTCTATCAATCGATTGTTTAAAAGAACGTTCCTCCATGTTAGAAACTGCGATGAATATAACGACTGCTGATAGGCAAGCAAGACTAAAGGCAATGATGGTGTAGAGTGGTGCCTGATCTGAGTTCCTGGGAGTGACGTCAAAATGCCTTGCCAGGTGGTATAGCGCCGGCGCTATGGTGACCATGCCTAAAAAATCAGCCATGGTCCAAAGTATCCAAGCACTGAGTATATTATCGCTATCCATTATGCCCGTTATATAAAGGGCACCTGTGCCAATGCTAGCCGGAATGACTGAAACCACTAGTAAAATGCCTACACCTCGATAGAACGACTTAATGTGCGTCCAAAATGGCATCCCAGCTGTGAATCTTTTCAGTAACGTTAGTGCTATCAGTGGCTGTACTATTAATGCGCCGATAGTGACAAAGGCAACGAATAGCATAGCGAATGTTGGCGCTAAAGGCTGTTGAAGAACCACAACGATTACGGTGGCTAGCACGCCTAGCGTGATGCCAGTTAGAGCGCGCTTTTCAAAAAACAGTACGGATGCCAGGGCAACGCCTGACGCCGGCCAGTAATGGGTGATTTGGTGCGGATCTAGATCAAGTGATAGCCCAAATTGGGCGGCGGTAAAGTAAAGCAGACAAACACCGAGACTTCTAAGTATAGTGTCTTTTCGCGATGGTATATTTTTTTCCATTATCCGATAGTCCTTTTCTCGAAAACTGTGGCAGCACAGGCTCGGAGGATAAATTCTATGCTGGAAGTAAACACCATCACTAATTAATCATGGCATAAAAACTCTATTTTTGTGCAATGGATCATGGATTTTTCGATATTATTTTATACTCCCCAATATATAGGCATACGGTGCAATTGGATATAGCCGGCTGTTATGAAATGCTGTCTGAACGGTCCTATATGCAGGTTATGCCAGAAGCGGTATTGGGAAGTACATCCGCGGGCACGGCAGCACTCAGTCGTAATATGAGCAGATAGCCGGTCATGCAACCGTTGTTTCGCCTAAAAGGGCCACCGCCTGTCGGATGACCCGACTGGGAGGCATCTAGCATAGGCCAAGCATTTTGTATCATGGTATCATTGCATCCATAGGAGTTTAAGAGAGTGCCGCGTTGTCCATCAGTGAACTCATAACCGTCGGAATACTTGGCTTGGGGGCCATTCTCTTGTTAGGGAGCTTCGTGGTTCAGGGGTATTCCTTGCCCCCTGCTGCTAAAGCTCTATCCCGTCAAAACTGGAAATATCCAAACCTCTTTACTTGTATTTTTTTGGCATGCTACCTCGGGCAGATTTTCCTGATAGCCGTCAATTACACTGATGGGTTTATGCTTCTTACGGGTATCGTATTTCTTCTTTGGGCAACATTTGTAGTGCAGGTGGCTAGGCTGTCGCATAAATCTGTTTTAAAGTTGACTGCGGCTGATCTTGAAAAGAGCGAAATCACACTAAAGTCACAGCAACATGAGCTTGAGGCAACAGAATCACAAAAGCTCGCTGTAGTGGGTCAGCTCACCGGAGGTCTGGCGCATGACTTTAATAATATACTGGGCATCGTGGTTGGAAATCTTGATGAGATGCAGGAGGCTTTGCCGCCCGAGTACAGTCAAATACAGCCTCAATTAGCCTCAGCGTTGTCCGCTGCGTTGGCGGGAGTAGAAGTTAGTCGAGGACTGCTCGCCCTCGCTCGCCGCGAACAAAATCACATTCAAGCCTACAACCTAAACACACTGATCGGCGACATAATGCCGTTGATACATAGCGCGGCCGGTTCAAGTGTGACGGTTCACTCTCAATTAACTGGCCGTAAGCTAATCTGTCGAGTTAATGGCTCCGGGCTGGATAACGTAATTCTTAATCTCGTAATTAACGCTCGCGACGCTATGCGAAGCCTTGCGGGGACTATGGTCCTCACATTGCGAACGAATGGTGTCAATATTCAAAGCGGTTTCGATGACAGGCTTAGCCCAGGCTGGTATGCACTGGTGGAAGTGTCTGACACCGGCGTCGGGATGAGCGAGGTGCTATTAAAACAGATCTTCCAGCCCTTTTTCACCACAAAAGGGCAGGGCGAAGGAACAGGCCTAGGTATGTCGATGGTGTCTCGTTACGTTGAGGAGGCCGGTGGCATAGCGCTTGTTGAAAGCACTGAGGGAGCCGGTACCGCCGTGCGTCTTTATCTGCCGTGGGAGAAAGCTCAAAGTGATACGCTAGAAGCAGCAGAGTCTCAGTCTCACCGCGCTAAACTGTTCCAGCATCAAAATAGTGTAAATAAAGTATCGGATGCAGGTTTTGACTTGTTAGCAGCCGAGGCGGCAAGGACCTGTAGAGTGCCAATGGCCTTTATAGTAACAATGGATGAACCTAGGCAGTCTTTAAAGGCTAGTGTGGGTATAGATGGCACGCTGATGTTGGACGATGAAAGGTTTTTTCCCCCCGCTAGTCAAGATGCCAAGTATGTATTAGTGGTTCCTGATGCCCTTGTTGATCCACGCTTTTCACAGAGCCCACTGGTGATTGCAGAGTCCGCTGTGCGCTTTTATGCAGCCGCACCAATGGTAAACACGGATGGACACGCGGTGGGTGTGCTATGTGTTATCGACCATGAGCCCAATACGCTTGCTCATTGGCAAACAGTGCGGCTGCAGACGCTAGCCGAGAGGGCCGTGAGTCTTATGGGTCGCAGTAAAGAGTCTGACTCAATACACGCAAAATTAGCCGTTATTAAGGGCACAGGCAGTGACACTCCTGTGTTGAAAAAAGGCGATATTTCAAGCGTGCTGGTAGTCGATGACGAGGTTGCACTGTGCGAGCTATCCGCAATATGGCTGACTTCGATTGGCTGTAAGGTCACTATAGCGCACAGTGCTGCCGAGGCTCTCGAGCACCTCGCCAAAAAACGTTACGCTATTTTGTTTACCGACATAGTCATGCCCGGAGGCATGGACGGAGTAGAACTAGCGAAAAAGGCCTTACTGCTCCAAACGCATTTGAAAGTGCTGATAACGTCTGGGTATGCTGATCGTTTGAGTGAAGATAAAGAGTTACCGGGTGAATTAATCAGTAAACCTTACCGTAAGATAGATTTGATCAACGCCATTAGCCGTTTGTGATCTAGGCCCACGTGCACTGCGACTGGGTTTAATCTATTTAAAAAAATAACGGGTTCAATCTTTTCGTGGGTATAAACGCGTGCTACTTGATTCTGGCGAGCTTTAATAGCTCTGAACTTACCATGACGTTGAGTTTTTTAATGGTGTTCAAGTCTATTTCGAAGCGTAACTTACGTTCGTCTATGTAGAAAATAATCGCAGCATCTTGTTGTGAGATCTGGTCCGAACTGAGCACCACAACGCTGCCCTCTATCTTTGAATTTTCGTTTTGAATGGGTCGGTGTAAGTAGGTGTAATCGCAGTGTTTCGCTTCTGACAGTCGGTAAATTAGTAGTTCGCGGTTGTCGTCGGCCGCAGCCGCAGTGCTTACTAGGTCTCTAAAAAAATCTTCAAATGGCGTTTCGTCCTGCAGGCAGATATGAAGGGGCGTCAAGGGGTTGTCTTGTGAATGATTTGGCCAGTTTATAAATTGTATAAAATTTAAAAAATAAGCTGCTCGTAATTTGCTCTCTTTACTGAATGCATCATTAGCTGAAGCTGCTAGCGCAGTATCTGGCGACAATAACACCACAAGAACAAGGACTGCTAACAGGCCAAAGATGATTCGGAAAAACCATGACATTTTTCGCTAGAAGGGTCGTGAGATTTGTAGGGAACTGCGCCAGTCTTCTCGGGTTTGAGGGCCATTGAGGTTTTGATAAATAGGTTTTCCTATTTCAACGGCCAGCCGGTAGTGATCAGAAACTTGCCATGAAATGCCGGCCCGAGCGCCAATCTTGGTGCCGCCATAGAGATCGGGGTTAGTGATGGGTGCCGGATAGGGGTAGGGCGAATCAACCATCAGCGAGGTGTCGGCGCCGTGGATCGAGTCAGTGTAGTTAATGTTTAGACCGATATAGGGTTGTAAGACTTTAGAAAACTGAAAATTGTAGCGCCCGGCCAACGAGTAGCTGTTGCCTAGCCTATAGTCATTGTCGTTGGTTCCGCTGCGAATAAGCGCAGCGAGCGCAAGGCTGCTATCGTGGTTACCCTTGCTATGGTAGCTAATCTCAATCGGGAAATCGTACGTTCCAGAGCCTAGCTGCATGGTGTAGGGAAGCTGCTGGTCTCCGGGAGCTCTGGGTGTGTCTCCCTCCTCATCGATCGAACCCGTGGGAATGCTGAGGCCAACTGTCACCCACCAATTCGCCCGTTCCGTGTCAGACAATCTATAGCTGCCTGAGACCACCGTGTCTCCCACGCCCGAACTCTCAATTTCAAAGGTACTGTAATTGGGAACGATACTGATGTGATCTGTATTCTGCTCGAGATACGGAACGGTGAGATGGCCACGCCAACTGTCGTTGAAAGCATAACCCAGGGAAATTAAATAAGCAGTCTGGACGATCTTACCTGGTACGACCGGGAAATTTTTGTCCGTTCTAGGCTCACCACTTTTGGGCCCGCTCCAAAGAACCTCATCCTCGCTCACTCGGTTATCGCCTTCGAGAAAGTCTTTAAACTCTGCCGACTTGCGCTGAAAGGTAAAACTCCATGGTGATCGGTCTGGATACGAAACGGAGGGGTCATCAATTGTCTGCTCGAACAGATCCGTTAGGCTCATTTCGGCAAACTCAGACGGCGTGCTCTGGGCAAAACTGTAGCTGCTGTAGATCATGGTCAGCAGGCTCGAAGTCCAGACTGCAGGAACGATACTGTCTCTATTCATGTTACTACCCTCAATTCTTGGGAGCTGATGTTTTTCAAAAACTAATCAAGTATCAAAAAATACGTCAACATAGATGTGCTTATCGACGCGTAAACTTAATGCCTACCAATTAAACGCAAATATACATTAGTAGCCTCCTTTTTTGCCCACGTACTATTACGTACTACCACGTATTTCGCAATTAAGTACTTGTACCTATAGTGAGGCGTGTAGTCTGACGTAGTCTATACCTAGTGACAACGTCGCTAAAAAAGTCGCTTCGGCACAGAAGAAGGCATTGTCTTAGTTCAAAAATAGAGGGCTTGGGAATCACCATGAATGATCTGTTTGGGATGTTGAATCTTTCGCAGGGTAGCGACTTGCTGCTGCAGAGTTTGCCAAGGCTGCGCATCCTTATGGTGGTGGACGGCGAAGATAACGCTAGCACCACAGAGGGTGTTATGCGGGAACTGAATGCCGATGTGATAATCGCAAAAGACTCTGAAGAGGCTATAGCGTGTTGTTTGACGGAGGCGTTTTCGGTCATTCTCTACGATGTAGAAATGCGCTCGAAAGAGGGCGTAAAGATCGCGGAAACAGTGGTTCAGAACGAGCTAACCCGCGATATTCCGATTATTTTCCTTAGCGAAATTTCCGAGTCAGATCAGTTGAATTTTAGCCGTTACAAATCGGCCCCGATAGAATGTGTTTCACGCCCCGTTGCTTCGCACAGACTCATCTCCAAAGTGAACGTGTTCCTCTCGCTGCAAATCCAGCGACTAGTCATAGAGCGGTTGGAAAAAAATCTAGATTTAAATCAGGAGCCAACCGGCGCGGCTCAGGACGAGGTTGTCGCCGGCGTGGTAAATAGAGCTGCAAGGGATGTGGCCAGCGATGTGGTTCCCTGCTCAGAACGTATGGACGGGATAACACGGCTCTCTGCAGTTGTAGCGCACGACTTCAATAATATACTGGCTATCATTCTAGGGAACCTTGAGCTGCTGGGCTATGAGGATATACAAAATTCAAAGATTCAGACACGGCTCTCTTCTATTCAAAATGCAGCTGAGCGCGCCTGTACGCTAACAAATCAGCTGCTCGAAATCTCTAGTCGGGCGGCTACGAAAGTCGTCGTTACCAACGTTAACGGAGTGCTTACAGGAATGAAACAGCTTATCCTTGCTGAGCTTTGTCCTGCTGTGACGTTTACCTTGAATCTTTATGAGCCACTTTGGCAGACGAGTATTGATCCTGACGATTTTCAGAAGGCTACGCTTAACCTGGTTCTTAATGCTCGCGATGCAATGCCTGATGGCGGCCAACTCGCAGTGGAAACTACAAACGTATCGCTCGATGAAGACTATTGCAGCCTCAATCCGGGCGTAGATCCTGGTGACTACGTCGCGGTGTCAGTGACTGATACTGGGCATGGTATTGAGGCAGATAGTAAACTGTTTGTGTTTGAGCCTTTTTTCTCCAGCAAAGATGAGGCCGGCAGCAAGGGAATGGGTTTGCCGCAGGTATATGGATTTTGCCAACGCTCAAAAGGTGATGTTCGGCTGCAGACAAGTTCTAATGTTGGTACGGCCGCGTATCTTTACTTGCCAAGAGTTTTAGACTGAAAGTGATGCGCGGTGTTGAGGCGACATCTGCAGCGTGATTGATACTATCGTTTTAGGTGACGTTGGTGATAGCAGAATGGTTTGGCGATAAGGCTGCTGAAATATTTCAGAACACTATGATATGAAGATGAATTTAAAACTGTCACATAAAATCAGCCTGTTCTCTATGGCGGTTACGATGCTAGTGGTTCTCGCTTCCACTGGAGTCGACGAATATATTCAATACTTCAATTCCGTTGAAGACGCCGAAGAGCATCTTCAGATACTGGCGGACGTCACTGCCTTCAGTATTGCGGCGCCGGCTATGTTTGACGATGCGGCCGCGGCTACCAAAGTATTAGAGGCACTGCGTGTCAATCCCGCTGTCATCTCAGCGCAATTAACCACCTCCGACGAAAAACCTCTGGCAGAATACCAGCGGGCGTTAGATGGTGTGGCAGTGGAGATCAAGCATTTTACGATTCCGGTACGGTGGAAGGGTCAAGAGGTGGGGGAATTGGTGATAGACATGGATGTCTCTGAGCTGAATGATGATTTATTGCGTCAAATATGGATCTCTCTTTTATTGACATTGATGGCGGTGCTCGCCGCAGGGTTAGGTGTGTACTTTATGGTTCATAGAGTGACACATCCTTTTCGAGATTTAAGTAATGTCGCCGAAAAAGTTGTGAGCGATAGCGACTACAGCCTGCGCGCAGTCGACATCACCACAGGCGATGAAGTGGGCAGTTTAACAGGTGCGTTTAATGCCATGTTAGATCACATAGAAATCCAGAATTCCGCGCTGCAAGAGTCGCAGATAATCTTGCGCAGCGAACAGGAGCGGCTTGTACTGGCCACAGCGGCAGCCCGGCTTGGTGTGTGGGACTATGACGTGTGTGGAAACATGATATTGTGGGACAAAAGGATGTCCGATATCTATGGCGTCGAGCACAACCCTGAGGGCCAAAAACCAAACGTATGGATTGACCGCATTCATCCCGATGACCGCGATCGAGTCATTGATGGCTACTACAAGGTGTTAGAGGATGGCGAGGATCTTTTTAGCGCCTTTCGCCTAATATTCGCTCACGGCCCGATCAAATACGTGACGGCAAATGCAAAAGTGCTGCGCGACGCTGAGGGCGTTGTGACGCGTATTATAGGCATGTGCCTCGACGACACCCAGCGCGAGCTTGCGCAAGTGGCATTGAAGCGCGCGGAGGTTCTGTCTCAGGAAAGGTTAACTCAGGCCAATCTGGCAAATACTGAATTATCATTTCAGAAATACGCCCTTGATGAACATGCGATAGTGAGTATTGCAAACGCCAAAGGTGAAATCTTGTACGCTAACGATAGATTCTGCGGCTGCAGTGGCTATTCGCGCGCCGAGTTACTCGGGAAAAATACCAGACTGGTGGTAAGCGATGCGTGGTCGCGGAGATCTCTTCAAGAGATACGGCTAGCATTAGCGGAAGGAAGAACGTGGTCTGGCGATATGGAAAATGTGAAACAAAACGGAGATATTTACTGGGTGTCGGCCACCGTTGTTCCGTCAGTGAATGATGCTGGGGAGTTAGCGACCTACATTGTGATCGCCACTGACATTACTGCGGTAAAAGCAGCTGAGGCGCTGTGGTATCGATCACAAAAGATGGAGTCGGTCGGTGAGTTGGCGGGTGGCTTGGCGCATGATTTCAACAACCTTTTAGGTATAATTATTGGCAATCTTGATCTAATGAGTGCTCACGGTCATCTCAATGAAGCGCTACGAAAGCAACTTGAGGTCGCACAGACTGCCGCTCTTAGGGGTTCCATGCTGACGCGCAGTCTCCTTGATTTTGCGAGCCCATCAGAGGGGGATTACAGCCCAGTAGATGTTGGCAAAGTCATCAGTGGTTTTGAGGAGTTAATCCGCAAGTCCATCACCGCTAGCATTTCACTCGAGACATATCTGCCACACGGCTTGTTTAGTGTGGAGCTGAACCCTAATGATTTGGAAGATGCTCTGATTAACTTGAGCCTCAACGCGCGCGACGCTATGCCAGATGGCGGTAGTCTAATTATAAGACTACAGGACACCATAATAGAGAGTGCTAGAGTCAATTCTGAGATCGAAATTGAGCCAGGAGAATACTTGGAAATATCGATGAGTGATAATGGGGTCGGCATTAGCAGAGAGGTTTGTGAAAGAATTTTTGAGCCATTCTTTACGACTAAGGGAAAAGCAGAAGGCACTGGTCTGGGTTTGGCGATGGTCTATGGCTTTGTTAAGCGAACTAAGGGGTATATATTCGTTTTTTCAAAAATAGGCCAAGGAACTACATTCACAATGTACCTCCCTCGTTCCAAGCTTACAGTCAAGCAACCTGAACCTCCTGCTCGTATCGGTGCGATGATGCCTTCGGGCATTGAGACTATTCTCGTTGTTGACGATGAAGTAGAGCTCGTTGTTCTTGCAACGAGTGTTCTGGAGGAACTTGGGTATACAGTGGTGTGTGCCGGCAATGGACCTGCTGCTGTAAAGGTTCTTGAAGAAAACACGACTATCGATCTGGTGTTTTCCGACGTTGTAATGCCAGGAGGGATGAGCGGGCTAGATTTGGCTGCGATTATCACTCATAAGTATCCGCACCTGAAATTACTGCTTACGACAGGTTTCGCCGTTGAAGCTGATAGTCCAACGTCGGTCACTGAATCTAAACACGATGTGCTCAGGAAGCCCTATAGGGGTATAGAGCTAGCGAAGCGGGTACGAAAGATACTGGATGAGGTGATTTAGAGCGAGCCTCTGTCTGTCAGACTGGCACGGTTAGGTCTACAGAGCGATTCTACTGCATCAGTTCTTTTGCGCGTAACTGTAGCCAGTTGCTGTATTTCTCACTGAAACTCATTTAAAGTTATGCACGTGTTGTCCTGTATATGAGCTAGCGACGAGAGTAAGGAGATTCCATTATGCATCCACCCCCGACAGGCAACGCCACGGTATAACATGAGTAGTGACCTGGCCGCGCCGCCATTTTCTGCACCACAGGTTTATCTAATAGATGATGAGCCCGACATTTTGCAGATACTTCGTGACGTGGTGGAGCTATGTGGTCTCGAGGCACATTGTTTTTCCCAAGCAGATGATTTCATCAAAGAGATCCAGTGCTTCGAGGGTAGCAATATTCTGATACTGGATTTGCAGATGCCCAAGATAGATGGCATTGAGGTCATTCGTCATCTGGCTAAGATGGAGAATTCCCCCGAATTGATTCTCATGAGCGGGCAAGACTCCGCAGTGCTTAGCGCTGCTGAGAATCTGGCTGTCGCACACACGCTAGTCGTCCGCGGGACTCTTGAAAAACCTCTGTCGATTGCGCGCCTTCGTAGCCTGCTTGAGCCGCAGACAGCGATTCGCAGAACGAACTTGACGGAAGATCTTAAATCAGCTGCCCGCGATGTAAGCGTCGAGGAATTACGGGAGGCCTTAGACCTGGATCAATTTGTTTTGCGTTACCAGCCCAAGGAAGAGTTCGCAGTAACGGGCGCGTCAAAGTATTCTGCGGAGTGTCTGGTGCGATGGCAACACCCCACACAAGGGCTCATCTATCCAGACCGCTTTATCGCCGTTATTGAGAGACAGGGCTGGATGCCAGACTTGACGACTATTGTGTTCAATCAGGCTATTAGGCAACAGCGTCAGTGGCAGAAAGACGGCCTGCAGATAAATTTATCGGTCAACGTATCGGCTAGCGACATCACGAGTCTGACCCTCCCTGAAACCATCTCAAGATTATTGGCCGATAACGAACTTGATACTACGAAAATCACCCTTGAGGTGACAGAGAGCGAATTGATGGGGGAGCTCACTACGTCGCTGGATGTCCTGACACGTTTGCGCCTAAAAGGTGTGCGTTTGTCTATTGATGACTTTGGTACCGGCTATTCCTCGCTGTTGCAATTATTTCGAATGCCGTTTTCTGAACTGAAGATTGATCAAAGCTTTGTGAGTAAGATGGTCGTGGATATGGAAGCCCTGGCCATCGTCAAGGCTTGTATCTTGCTCGGCGAGCAATTTAATATGCGGACCGTCGCAGAGGGGGTTGAAGATCGCGCGACAAAGGAGCTTCTGGCAGAACTGGGGTGTCAGGTCGTACAGGGTTATTTTATTGCAAAACCGATGGCGGCCGAGGATTTAAGGCCTTGGCTTGCGCTTCAGTTGAAACCCCAAGATTAGCTTAAAGATTAGTATGAGCTGTTTTCGCCGCCCGTTGTGGTCATATATTCCTTCGCGGTCAGATCCATTTTTACCAGTTCGGCTACTGAGTGGGCCTGCATTTTATTGAGAATATTGGCGCGATGAATCTCAACAGTCCTGCTGCTGATGTCGAGAATGCGTGCGATCATTTTGTTTGATTTTCCCTCAGTGATCCAGGTCAGCACCTCACGTTCACGTGCTGTTAGCAGCTTTAGTCGTTGATCAATATTAGAGAACTGCAATTGCTCATAACGGCGCTGCAAATCTACTTCTAGCGCCTTCCCGACACAGCTTAACAATAAGTCTATCTGAGGCGGCTTTTCTATGAAATCCACAGCGCCGGCCTTCAGCATCTCAACAGCATTTGCAATGGTTGCGTTGCCGGTGAGAAAGATCACTGGAGTTCTGTTTCCCTGTGCAATGAGAGTCTCCATTAGCTCCAGTCCATTGATCTCCGGCATACCGATATCAAGCAGCAGGCACCCTGGATTCTCCGGGCTGTAGGTGAGCATGAATTCGCGCGGAGAGGTGTAGGTTTTGACCTTAATGTGCGCGGCTTCAAGGATGTCGCTGAGAACCCTACAGATATCCGGTTCATCATCGATAACGTATACCGTTGGCTCGGTGGGCATAGTCTGTCCCTTCGTCAAATTATCCAAATTATAGCGTCCAATTATCCAAAGTATAGCCTCGATTGATGATCGAGGCCCACACAGATTGATAATCGTCATGCCGGAAGCCTGCCATTTCAGGAACCCTCTTGTCCGAAAAGTGGACTCTCACCGGAGCTCGTTTCATTCGCTGCCATTCAATTTCACGGCATTGCTTGCAGCCATCCAGAGATTCCCGCAGAATACGGTCGGTCTATGCTGGTCAACAACAGTTTAGGCGTTTTGGTAATCCAGGCGGTCCTTCCGCAATGATAGGCAGTGAAATCCGCCAGGCCCGGAAGGGAGCAACGGTAGTTGCCGACTCGTGTGCCGGGGTGTGGCTGTCTGGGTTGCCTCCATTTAGACGATAGATCTAGTAACAATGATAAGATCACGGGTATAACAGCACGCGATCTGTCTGTTAAGAGGAGTTGACGTGAGGCCCAATATCGGTTTTTGCCAGTATTGATCGTTTTTTGTTCAATTTATGTCCGCGCTACCCCCAACGGGCCACGAGCTTAGCAACCTCAGGTAACAGGTCATTTGGGTGTATGGGGCGACGCTAATCACAACTTCTTTAGGCACTGTCTGTTTCTGTCATCCCTGTGCTGGTGTATCCTCTCTTCCTTTCAAGTAGATAAGGTCATTCTAGGAATGTCGTATCAGGTATTAGCGCGCAAGTGGCGGCCGAAGAGCTTCCGAGAGATGGTGGGTCAGGAGCATGTCCTGCAGGCGCTGATCAATGCGCTAGATCATGATCGACTGCATCATGCCTATCTCTTTACGGGTACCCGAGGGGTTGGCAAGACCACCATCGCACGTATCCTTGCCAAGTGTCTTAACTGCGAGGCTGGTGTCAGTTCTGTCCCCTGCGGGAGCTGCTCCTCATGCTTGGAGATTGCTGAAGGTCGCAGCGTAGACCTGTTGGAGGTTGATGCTGCTTCGCGTACCAAGGTAGAGGACACGCGCGAACTGTTGGATAATGTCCAGTACGCCCCCACTCGCTCGCGCTATAAAATCTACCTGATCGATGAAGTCCATATGTTGTCCAACCACAGCTTCAATGCGCTGCTCAAAACACTGGAAGAACCGCCGCCGCATGTGAAATTCTTGCTGGCCACCACGGATCCTCAGAAACTGCCGGCCACGGTGCTGTCGCGTTGTCTGCAGTTTAACCTCAAGAATATGCCTCCGCAGCAGATCGTTGGGCATTTGGGCATGGTTTTGGAACAGGAAATGGTCGCCCATGAGGAGGCAGCCCTGTGGCTGCTGGGCCGTGCCGCCGCAGGCAGTATGCGCGATGCACTTAGTCTTACGGACCAGGCGATCGCGTTCGGTTCTGGTAAGGTGGGAGAAGAGGATGTGCGCAGCATGCTCGGTAGCGTGGATCTGGGATACGTCTTCGAGTTGCTGGAGGCGATCAGTGAGGGGGAACCGGCGAAAGTGCTCGGTATTGTGCAGCGAATGTCGGAGTATGCCCCAGACTTCGAAGGCAGTCTGGATGAGCTTCTGTCCTTGATTCATCAGGTGGCCACGGCCCAGATTGTCCCAGACGCGATTGACAATAGCTGGGGAAATGCCGAAAGAGTCACACAGATTGCTCGCGCTATCAGCGCTGAAGACGCGCAGCTGTTTTACCAGATGGCGCTCAATGGGAAGCGTGATATCGCGTTGTCTCCGGATTCGCGTAGGGGTTTCGAAATGATCCTGTTACGCATGTTGGCTTTTCGCCCGGCCGCGGTTATCGATGAGAATTTGCGGCCTGAAGATTTACAGAGTGTGATGTCACCGCAGATCGTCGCCGGGGAGGGCGACGTTCCCGTAAAAAAGTCCCCTGAGGTACCGGTTGATTTCTCTGGGAATGATGGGAGGGCCAGTGCTCAGTCAGATGCCGTCGAAATGCTTCCCGATGTCGTCGCGGAGAAGGGGTCGGTAGACCGTTTTATGCTGGAATCGCTGTCTTTTGAAAATTGGTTTGAGTTGCTGGAGCTGCTCGGCTTGGTGGGCATTGTGTATAACATTGCCTCGCATTGTGAACTGCATGCCCGAACGGGAGATGCGCTGCAGTTTGGTTTGGATGAGGCCCATGCGGCCCTGTTTAACGCGGGTCACAGCGATAAATTGAAGCTGGCACTGGGAAATTATTTTGGGCATCCCGTCTCCGTGTCTGTGGCCCCTGGTGCATTGCGTGGAGAGACTCCTGCAATGCGCACTATGCGGCTGGCCGAGCGGAGGCAGGCAGAGGCGGTTGTATCTATCGAGGGCGATCCGCAGTTGCAGGCGTTGATCAATCGGTTCGATGGTGAACTGGACCACTCGTCCATCCATCCCACAGATATTTGAGAAGATTATGAGGACGACAGATGAAGGGTGATATTTCGGAGCTCATGCAGCAGGCGCAGAACATGCAGGCCGAGCTGAAAAAAGCACAGGACGAATTGGCAACGGCCGAAGTGCAGGGCGAGGCTGGGGCAGGTCTCGTCTGTGTGGTGATGACCGGGCGACATGATATCAAACGCGTATCTATCGACGATTCGGTATTCTTGGAGGATAAGGAAGTGTTGGAAGATTTACTGGCCGCCGCCGTCAACGACGCGGTACGCAAAGTGGAAGCGCGTAATCGAGACGCAATGTCAGGTCTGGCCTCGGGATTGAACCTTCCCGCAGGCTTCAAGATGCCGTTTTGATAGTTTGCAGTCAGCACAATGAAATTTAGCCCGTCCCTGCAAGATCTGATGGATGCCTTGCGCTGTCTTCCTAGCGTCGGCCCCAAGTCTGCTCAGCGCATGACGCTGCATCTATTAGAACGAGATCGCGAGGGTGCGCTGGCATTGGCCACGGCATTGCGTAACGCCGTTGAGAAGATTGGTCACTGCAGTCTATGCCGTAACTTCACCGAGCTTGAAATTTGTGAACTGTGTTCCGACCCAAAACGTGATGCCAGCATGGTATGCGTTGTGGAGACGCCTGCCGACGTATTGGCTATAGAGCAAAGTGGCAGTTTTCGTGGCCTATACTTTGTTCTGATGGGCCATTTATCGCCTATAGACGGTGTTGGTCCAGCAGAGATCGGCCTGGAAGATTTACAACAGCGCGTCATTGACGAAGGTGTTGGGGAGGTTATTCTGGCGACCAATCCAACGGTAGAAGGGGAGGCCACCGCCTACTACGTCGCTGACATGTTGCAGCCGTTGGGCGTTGGGGTTTCACGCATCGCTCATGGGGTGCCGCTGGGAGGTGAATTGGAATACGTTGATGGCTCGACTTTGGCACACGCCCTCTCGGGGCGGCGGCTGGTGGACTGAAATATGCAATGGCAACTCATTGAGTCAAGTGAAGCTCTTCGACTTTTGATAGAGCAGGAGTCAAGTTGCGATGTGGTGATCGTTGATACTGAATTTATGCGACGTAACACCTTTTATCCCGAAGTCGCGCTGGTGCAATTGTGTTTTGTCACTGGCGATTCAGTCAGTGACATGGCGTGGTTGATCGACCCCCTAAAGATAGACAGCCCCGAGCCTTTGGTGGCACTACTGACGAACCCCGACGTGCTCAAGGTTCTTCATTCTGCGAGTGAAGATCTCGAAGTGTTTCAACGTTGGCTCGGTGTGTTGCCACAGCCCTTATTCGATACGCAGCGTGCAGCGGCGTTATTGGATCGAGGATTTGGTTTGGGTTATCGCGCACTCGTCCAGGATATCTGTGCCGTGGATATACCTAAAGGTGAGACGCGCTCTGACTGGTTGCAGAGGCCGCTCACTGAGTCCCAGTGCGATTATGCCGGGCTGGACGTTACGTGGCTGCTGCTGGTGTGGCGTGAGCTTAACGAGCAGTGTGTACGACAGGAGAAGCTGCACTGGGTTCTGGCAGATGGTAGTGATGCAATCAGTGTGTTGGGCACAGATGTGTACAAACTTCATACGCGCATTAAGACTGCCTGGAAATTAAATTCTAGGCAACTTGGAGCCTTGATTGCGGTTTGTCGATGGCGCGAAGAGACCGCCAGAAGCAGAAATAAACCCCGATCATGGATTATTGATGATCAGGCCTGTTTAAAGCTAGCTGTGGAAGATCCTCTTACAGTGAATGCGCTCAGGGATGATATCGGTCTGCCGTCGCCTGTTGTCCGTCGCCATGGAGAGGAGTTGTTGGACCTTCTGACAGCCCATAGGGAGGTTCCCGACCTCGACTTACCTGTGAAATTGCCGCCTCCACTGGATGCAGCTCAGCGAGATCAGGTAAAGAAACTCAAAGCCGAGGTGCGTGAAATCGCCGTTACATTGGCCGTCGCCCCTGAGGCGCTTGTTTACAGCAAAGACTATGAACTGTTGTTGCGTGAGGCTCAAGGCGACGTTTTCGAATTACCTGCCCACTGGCTAGGGTGGCGTAAAGAGGCAATTTTTGTCGTATTGAGGCAGTCTTTAGCGAGGCTCTCAGGATGAGATTAGTGTGTCAGGTATTTAGGAGTTCGCGAAAACAGGAAATGTATCTGTATGTCGACAAGTCTCGTGGATTACAAGACATACCAGACGCACTGATGGCTCAGTTCGGCGAGGCAACGCCCGTCATGGTTTTGCTCCTCACCCCTGAAAAAGTACTTGCTAGGGCAAATGTCGCCGTGGTCCTTGCCGACATTAAGGCGCAGGGGTTCTATCTGCAGATGCCTCCCACGGCGGCAGAGTTATTCGCGCGGGACAATGGGCGTGGCTGACTGGTGGCATGAAAAATCACTGGACGAACTCAGCACTGTGCAGTGGGAAGCGTTGTGTGATGGTTGTGCCAAGTGCTGCCTGCACAAGTTGGAGGATGAAGACAGTGGAGAAATTGCGTACACCAAAGTCCGATGCCGGTATCTCCAGGAGAAAACCTGCCAATGTACGGACTATGAAAACCGTTCAGTACTTGTGTCAAATTGTATTGATTTGCGTCCTGCGGATTTGGATGCGCTAAATTGGCTTCCCAGTACTTGCGCCTATCGTCTGCGCGCACAAGATTTGCCGCTGCCGGAGTGGCATCCCCTCGTGAGCGGCAACAGTGATTCTGTGCATCTAGCGGGCGCATCGATACGGGGCCGTGCTATTTCGGATGAATATGTTCATCCCGACGGATACGATGAGCATATTGTGCACTGGGTTGAATAGGAGATAAGGCATGCTAGACGAGAGTTCCTACCTCACGGCAATCTATATCTATGTTGGATCCGCCAGTGTTTTGCTGATGTATCTTGCGTGGTGGCTGAGCCGGCACTGGCCATCTAGCTGGGTCGCTCTCGTGGTGTTGTTGATGGCCGCGCTATTGTTCACCCCGGCGTATCCCAAGGTGGCAGCGGACACTATGGCGCCGGCTTTGATTGTGGCAGTTTTTGAGATCATGACGACAGGGGTTGAAGGAGCCAATGACGCTCTGCGCCCACTGATCTTTATGGCGGGCGCAGCTATCGTATTGGCCCTGTTACTTCGTATGACACTATTTCGTAGGCACAAGAAGTCAAGATTGAAGTAGCCAAGCCAATCGATCTGGGCACCGAGCGTGAGTAGAATGCTCGCATCAGCCTCCAAAATGGCGGTTTAGGATGATAGCGGGCGGCTCCTGTATTGATATACCGGCCCTCAATCTGTACCCTGTCGGACTTTCGATATGCTAAAGAGTGATACAAAATATGAAATTTGAAGGAACTGAGCGGTATGTCGCCACAGATGATTTGCGCATGGCCGTTAACGCTGCCGTGACACTGGAGCGCCCGCTACTTATTAAGGGCGAGCCCGGTACAGGTAAGACAATGTTGGCCGAAGAAGTCGCTCTAGGCCTCGGTAAGCGATTGATTCAGTGGCATATTAAGTCGACTACAAAAGCGCAACAAGGTCTGTATGAATACGATGCGGTTTCGCGCCTCAGAGATTCGCAACTTGGCGATGCAAAGGTTCAAGATATTGCAAACTACATCAGGCGCGGAAAGTTGTGGGAGGCCTTCGACGCTGACGAGCAGGTAGTATTGCTGATTGATGAGGTAGACAAAGCCGACATCGAGTTTCCCAATGATCTTTTGGTAGAACTGGATCGCATGGAATTCTTTGTATATGAAACCGGAGAGACGATCAAAACCAAGCACCGCCCCATTATTATCATAACCAGTAACAATGAAAAAGAACTTCCGGATGCTTTTTTACGGCGGTGCTTTTTCCACTTCATCAATTTTCCAGATCGCGACACCATGCGCGAAATCGTAGACGTTCACTACCCCAACATCGCCGCAGACCTGGTGCAGGAAGCAATGGAAGTGTTCTTCGATGTGCGCTCTATTCCCGGTCTTAAGAAAAAGCCATCGACCTCGGAACTGATTGACTGGCTGAAGCTGTTAATGGCAGACGATATTCCAGATGAGATTCTCAAGAATAGGGATCATAGCAAGGCTATTCCTCCACTGTACGGTGCTCTGTTGAAGAATGAGCAGGATGTCCACCTGCTTGAGCGTTTGGCATTCATGCATCGCAGAGAGACTCGCTAGAGCGCGCGCAGCAGCGCCACGTTGGAGCTTACATGCTGATCAATTTCTTTCACGGCCTTAAAGAAGCGGGTATCCCTGTTACGACACGGGAGTTGCTTGACCTTATGGAAGGTCTCAAGCGACATGTCGCCTTCAGTGATATGGATGACTTCTATTATTTCAGTCGGACCTGCATGGTCAAGGACGAGAAATACTTCGACCGTTTTGATCGCGCGTTCGGGGCGCACTTCAAGGAACTGGAGGGACTTGACGATATTATCGAAACTTTGATTCCTGACGATTGGCTGCGCTCTGAGTTCATGAAAAATCTGACTGACGAAGAAAAGGAAAAAATTGAGTCGTTAGGCGGGTTAGAAAAGCTAATTGAGGAATTCAAGAATCGCCTAGAAGAGCAGAAAGAGCGGCACCAAGGCGGCAACAAGTGGGTGGGAACTGGAGGTACATCGCCCTTCGGTCAGGAAGGCTATCATCCCGAGGGCATCCGGGTTGGCCCCAATGGCGGCAACAAAAAGGCGGTTAAGGTTTGGGATAAGCGCGATTTTAAGAACCTTGATGACAGTGTTCAGCTCGGAACGCGAAACATCAAAGTGGCGATGCGACGTTTGCGGAAGTTTGCCCGCACGGGTGCGGCGGATGAGCTAGACCTCGATGACACCATTAGTTCCACCGCGCGCAATGCGGGGATGCTTGATATTAAGATGGTGCCCGAGCGCCACAATGCGGTGAAGGTCCTGCTGTTTTTTGATGTCGGCGGCTCGATGGATCCGCATGTAAAAGTCTGTGAAGAGTTATTCTCAGCCGCGCGTACCGAGTTCAAGCATATGGAGAATTTTTACTTTCATAATTTTGTTTATGAGAGCGTATGGGGCAACAATATTCGGCGTCATAATGAGCGCACGCAGATGCTGGATATTTTACATAAGTACAGCCGCGACTATAAAGTTATATTTGTGGGGGACGCTTCTATGTCGCCCTATGAAATAGTGCAGCCCGGCGGTTCGGTAGAGCATTGGAACGAGGAGTCAGGCGAAGTTTGGATGCGTCGGCTGCAGGATGTCTACGACAAGATCATCTGGATCAACCCTACCCCTGAAGAGGACTGGCAGTTTACCCAGTCTGTGGCCATCACCCATCAGCTTTTGGAGGGAAAGATGTATCCGCTTACACTCAAAGGGCTGGAAGAAGGGATGGCTTACCTTACTAAGTGAGGTCCGTAGGCGATCAGGCTCGCGGTCACCGCCACATTGAGAGACTCTACGCCATTGCGCATTGGAATGGATAGCTGTGTATCTGCCAGTGCCTTAACTTGAGCGCTTACGCCGTCCGTCTCATTCCCCAGCACATAAACGCAAAATGCTCCGGCGCGATGATTAAACAGCGAAATCGGTGCCCCCGCTTCCAACATACATACTTGCGAGCCTTTGTCCTGACAAAGTTTAAGTGCTTCTGGCAAGGCAGGGTGCAGTAGCAGCGGTGCTCGGTAGAGCGTCCCGGCACTGGCCTTGATTACCAGAGGGCCAAGGGCTGCCGTCCCTTTTTGCGCAAGAATAATGCCGTCGATCTCTCCGGCTGCAGCAGAGCGAATGATCATGCCCAGATTTTGTGGATTGTTGATGCCATCCAGTGCCAATAGTCGCCGCGGTTTTTCTGTCGGTTCGCTGAGGTAATGCGTCAGTTGCTGGAAAGAAGGACACAGGACGTCGAGGGCCACGCCCTGATCTTGTTTACCATTTTTGGAGATACGCGCTAATGCTTCTCTACTGTGTATCTTGATCGGTATGCCAAGCTTTTGCGCACACTGCCGGATGTCTGCGACGATGCCTGCTTCGCGATTGCTTTCAGCCAGATGCAATGCATGACACTCTAAAGACGTATCCTGTAGCGTTTCCAACACAGGCTTGCGCCCATAGATTGTTAGCATTCGATCAAAGAAGGACTTTTTATCAGCGTAGTGGGATTGGTCAGGCATGGGTGGTCAAGGCGTTACGGAATATCAAAGCATAGTACTGCTTTGTAACGCTCAGTTCACGCTTTCCTGACTGCTGGCGAGGGCGGTGACTCGATCGGCAGATTCTTTAATACGCGCGGCAATATCTTCAATTTGAGCGCCCGTGATGGGTTTATCGAAGGATCCGGCGACAAAACACATGACCGGGACTCCGTTGTAGACAAAAACAGGCACAGTGATGGTGCTGATTTCATAGCGTGCCTTCGGGTCTACCCGGTCGAGATGATAGTGCTCATCGCAGAGGTCATGCTGGTACTTGTTTGCGGCGTCTTCAAGCTCAGTGAGGCTCCAGGAGTTGTGGATACGCCCCAGCTCTGCTCGCAACTGTGTTTCAGCGGCTGTTTTCAGCGTGACCTCGTAGCCACGGGCGCGGATGGCGATAAGTGATACTCGCAGCTTTTGATCCAGTTTCTCGTTGTAATCGCCGCGTGAGTCATGTGCTCTGGTCAGCCAAGCCTCGAGATATTTTGCATCGGAGAACGCGGTAAAGCACGCGGCCACCGGCGCTGTATTGGGTAGCCGTAATCCAAGCTGAAATGAATCAATCAATAGCGTGGCGTGACCGTAAAGGGCAAGTAATACCTGATGTAACTTGGAGCGCCCAGTAACAGCAAAGCCGATTCCGAGATCATTTTGGAGTGCCTCCAGCTCCGGTCTGGCGTATTCCAATACGGGAAACTGTGAGAAGGCTGCGTTTCCGGCTGCGATAATCGATGGCCCGAGCCGATAGGCCTTGGTTTTGGGATGCTGAACCAGAAAGCCGTAGTTGGCCATAGTGGTAAGAATAGCGTGGCAGGTAGCCTTATTAAGATTCAGTCGCCGAGTCATTTCGGTAAGGCCAAAAGCCTGATGCGGATTGGCCATTAGCAGATCAAGTATAGCCAGTGCTCTCGCGGTAGGCTGGGAAAAAAGCGCCACTGTATTTCTCCGAGGGTATAATCTTGCATCAGGCTCGTTTTATCCTGAGAAGGGACTACGGTATAGAGTGTGTATTTTTGTACTCAGTGAGCAATCTTACAGCCAGCCACCATGGTATTTCAAGGTTTAACGTCACTTCCTCTTGGTGAGATTGGTGTAAGAGCATTCGTGGAAATGTAAGGGCATCGCGCCAAGGAGACATATTTGAGAGTATTCAGGCTTTATGGGACAAGCGCCTGCCATCTGTGTGAGCTGGCACAACATATGTTGCAGGTGCAGCAATCAACGATGGGCGGATTTAGCGTCGAAGAACTGGATGTCAGCGATTCCGATGCGCTGTTTGAGCGCTATGGCGTTCGCATACCGGTGTTACAACACCCGGATAAAAGGGAGTTGGACTGGCCTTTTTCGCAACCCGAGCTACGAGATTTTTTAGCATCCTGATCGGGGCAAGCGGGGCTTTACTTGTCTTGTCCGACTCGCACTGCGAGCACATCGCAGTTGGCGCCGTGCAGTACACCGTTTGCGGTAGAGCCCATTAACAAGGCCAGCCCATGACGTCCGTGGCTGCCCACGACGATCAAGTCGGTCTCGAGTTCTGCCGCCTTGGTGTGTATCTCCACCTCCGGTTTGCCGAGGACGATATGTTGATGTTGCGCATCAATATTGTGTGTTTCAGACAATCGCAGCATTTGCTGGCTAGCCTGCTGGTGTATCTCTTCCTGTATTCCAGAGAAATCCATAGGAATATCACCGCCATAGGCAAAGCTGAGTGGCTCGATAACATGAATCAAATGTAATTCAGCGCCGTCGGGATCAGCCATCGCGCGGCCCCGCCGAAGTATTGACGTCGTGTCCTCACTGAGGTCGACGGCGACTAGAATATTTTTGTATTGAGACATGACTTTTACCCAGAATGACAAGCTAGGCTCAGTTATAGCATACAATACGCGTCGAACAACCCAGCACAGGCTTTATTTTAGTCGGCATTACAGAGGGTTGACCTGACGTGGGCGGATGAATGTTGACATACTTTATTATTATATTTGTTGTAGCACTGGCGCTGGCGCCACTGAGCCATTTTCTTCCCTCCAAGAGACAGCGTAAAGTTGCCGGTATGCGCGAGTATGCTGCTGTGCATGGCATGTTTGTCGAGTTTCGCGCGTTGCCCGATGTCGGTGGAGTCCCATTGTCTGCCTCCGTTTCAGGCGGGCAGGTCATCTACTATGGTCGTCGGTTCCCAAACAAGCGAGCTGGTCCGATAGATTCTGGTACTTGGGTGCATGCCCCGGAGGGGTGGCGCAGCTTGGGGAACCGGTTGCCCGTGCCCGCGCAACTGCAGGCGCTGTCGTTAGATATAAGCGTGGCCACCGTAGACCAATTCAGTTGCGGTATTTACTGGACGGAAGCATCTGGGGAGGAAGGTGTGGAGCAAATAAGACAGGTTCTCGAGGGGTGGTGTGAGCAATTAATACGTTGAGAGTTGTTGTTTTCACTTGACCCGAGCGACATAGCGACTTATATATGCTGCTTTTTCGCGCCGTCTCACTTGGCGCTGACTGGTTTTTTGTGTGTATGAAAGGAGTTTATGGGTAAATCACTTGTTATCGTAGAGTCACCGGCGAAGGCTAAGACCATTAATAAGTACCTGGGGCCGGACTTCATCGTAAAATCAAGCGTCGGCCACATCCGGGATTTGCCGACTTCCGGCAATAACATCAATCAGGCTGACCCCAAAGCGCGCGCTGCGCAGGCTGCCCGTACGCGAAAGATGGCACCGAAGCAGAAAGCGGCTTACAAGAAAAAGAATGCGAAGCAGCAACTTGTCCGGCGTATGGGTATTGACCCTGATGATCACTGGGCGGCAAGTTATCAGATACTCCCTGGTAAGGAAAAAGTCGTCAGTGAGCTGACAAAGCTCGCTGCCAAGGCCGATACCATTTACCTTGCGACCGACCTTGATCGCGAGGGGGAGGCGATAGCGTGGCATTTGAAAGAGGCAATAGGGGGAGACCCGTCCAGATACCAGCGTGTGGTATTCAATGAAATTACAAAGAAGGCGATTACTGAAGCCTTCGAGCGTCCCTCTATTTTAGATATGGACCGTGTCAATGCTCAGCAGGCGCGCCGGTTTCTAGACAGAGTGGTGGGCTTTATGGTGTCGCCCCTACTGTGGTCCAAGGTTGCCCGAGGCTTGTCCGCCGGTCGGGTACAGTCCGTTGCGGCGCGCTTGATCGTAGAGCGTGAACGCGAAATACGCGCCTTCGTGCCAGACGAATATTGGGAAATTCATGCCGACCTGGAAGGAACTAAAGGCGAAGAAGTTCGTTTTCAGGTGCGCAAGCACAACGGTGCAGATTTTAGACCTAGCGATGAAGTGACCGCTAAGGCCGCTAATGCTGAGTTGGAAAAACTACCGTATATCGTAAGCAAGCGAGAGGACAAGCCTACTCGCTCCAAAGCGCCAGCGCCTTTCATCACCTCTACCCTGCAACAGTCTGCCAGCACGCGGCTTGGTTTCAGTGTTAAGAAGACCATGATGATGGCTCAGCGCCTCTATGAGGCGGGTTACATTACCTATATGCGCACGGACTCGACGAATTTAAGTGCTGAAGCAGTGGCGGCCTGTCGCGGCTACATAAGCTCGAACTTTGAGCCGCTTTACCTACCTGAAACAGCAAAGATTTTTTCATCCAAAGACGGAGCCCAAGAGGCTCATGAAGCAATACGTCCATCGGATGTGACTGTACTGCAGACAGCCCTAAACGGTATGGAAAGAGATGCTGAGCGACTCTATGAGTTGATCTGGCGTCAATTTGTTGCCGGACAGATGTGTGATGCCGAATACACTTCAACACTGGTCACCTGCAGTGCAGGTAATTATGAGCTGAATGTTAAGGGTCGTATTATTCGATTTGATGGCTATACCCGTGTGTTGGTGCCTGCAAGCCGTAAAACGGATGATGCAGTGTTGCCCGATATCGTGGAGGGGCAGACTCTGAAGCTGCTCAAACTCGATCCAGTTCAACATTTTACTAAGCCTTCTTCGCGTTATGGTGAGGCAAGTCTGGTGCGTGAAATGGAAAAACGCGGTATTGGACGACCTTCAACTTACGCATCCATTATTTCCACTATCCAGGATCGGGGTTACGTGAGACTGGACAATAAGCGCTTCTACGCTGAAAAAATGGGCGATATCGTCACCCAACGTTTGCAAACTAGTTTTACCGAATTATTGGACTATGGATTTACCGCCTCCATGGAAGAGAGGCTCGACGAAGTTGCTCAGGGCAAACTAGAGTGGCACGCCCTCCTGGACAGTTTCTACGCTGAATTTAGTGGCCTGTTGGAGAAAGCGGGGGAGGATGAACCCGTCGGCATGCAGCTCAATGAGCCGACTATGACGGATATCGAGTGCAGCACATGCAGTCGTCTGATGCAGGTGCGCACTGCGAGTACTGGCGTATTTCTTGGCTGCTCCGGGTATGCGCTACCACCTAAAGAGCGTTGCAAGAACACACTCAACCTGACCGCAGGTGATGAAGCGATCATGGAGGATGCTGATGAAGAGGCTGAGTCGAGACTGCTGCGTGCCAAGCACCGGTGCTCGTTGTGTAATACTGCGATGGACAGCTATCTTATCGACGAGGGTCGCAAGTTGCATGTGTGCGGCAATAATCCTGACTGCTCTGGTTTTGAGGTAGAGGAGGGTAAGTTCAAAATAAAGGGCTACGAGGGTCCGATTCTGGATTGCGATAAGTGTGACTCGCAAATGCAACTTAAGAACGGTCGCTTTGGCAAGTACTTTGGGTGCATGGCGGAAACGTGTAAGAATACACGCAAGCTTCTGCGCAGTGGGGAGGCAGCACCGCCCAAGATGGACCCAGTACCGATGCCGGAACTGGAGTGCCAAAAAGTCGAGGACCACTACATCTTGCGCGACGGTGCGGCTGGCCTATTTTTGGCCGCCAGCCAATTCCCTCGCAATCGGGAAACGCGAGCCCCGCTGGTGACTGAGTTGCTGGCGCATCAGTCTGAAATTGATCCCAAGTACACCTTTCTTTTCAGTGCGCCAACCGCAGACAAAGAGGGGAATCCGGCTCAGGTACGGTTCAGCCGAAAATCTAAGGAGCAGTATGTGATGACTGAGAGCGGCGGCAAGCCAACGGGTTGGAAGGCGCTGTATCAGAAGGGTAAGTGGCTTGAGGAAGCGGCTCCGACAGGGCCGAAACGTGCAGCAAAAAAGACCTGAATGCGCGCAGGGGCTCTAACAAACGAGAAATTTTGGAGGCAGTTCTGCTCGGCTGCTGTTAGAATAGCAGGCGACGCTAACGGATTGAGGTTTGTTGAATGCCAGCATCACTGCTTGAAATAGTCGATCGTGGAGATGGAGAAATTGTCGTGCAGCGTGCTGATGATGAGTCAGAGCCGTTACTAACAATACAGTTTTCTGACGAAGCGCGTGCCTACATGATGGACAGCGGTCTTGAGGTTGCCAGAGTGATGATTCAGGCGGGTATTCAAGCGGCTGCGGCCATTTCTGAATCTGGAAACGACGAACTGGAGACGGCGCAGCACTCGCCGCGAATACTGCACTAAGCGTTAATTTCCCCGACGCAATACACCGACACTGAGGCCTTCGATACTGAAGGCCTGTTCCCGCAGATCTACACTTATCGCCTGATAGTCACTGTTTTCCGGCAGCAATTGCAGCAGATGCTTTTTGTTAGTGAGCTGGAGGCGTTTTACAGTGACCTCGTCATCTATGCGCGCCACAACAATGTCGCCATTTTTTGCAACTGGGGTGCTATGCACCGCGAGTAGATCTCCGTCGAGAATTCCGACGTCAATCATACTGTCTCCCTGTACCGTCAGGAAAAAGTCTGCATGTGGTTTGAAGAAATTTGAAGGCAGGGAACAGTAGTCTTCTACGTGCTCCTGCGCCAATATGGGATGCCCCGCGGCAACTCGGCCTACGATCGGGATGCCTGCGCTCTCGGGTAATCGGATGCCACGTGAAGCACCTGCGATCATTTCAATCGCCCCCTTACGTGCTAGAGCCTTGAGATGCTCTTCAGCTGCGTTGGCTGACTTAAATCCGAGTGTGCGCGCGATGTCGGCTCGGGTAGGAGGATAGCCCGTGTCTTCAATGTGATGGCGCACAATATCCAGCACCTGTTGCTGCCGTTGCGTCAGTTTTTCCATTGCAAGCACCCTATGTGGTTTTATACAGGTGCTGTGATTATATACAGTATTGGCGCGGAAAGACAATAGCGCCTCAAGCGCCTAGATTATGCGTCAAAGTGGATCTGGCATGCGATTTTCGAAGCGCTCTCAGTTATCCTCGACACCACACAGGGTATCAGGTTCAATTGAATGCACTGCGCTGGTTGTTATAGTGCGCTAGTGACTCGCTGTGTGGTGCAGATAGACGTTATCCGTTTTAAAAGCCGTATAATTTTTATCGACCAGAGCGAGATAACCTTGATTTAGACAGCCCCGCGTGCACTAGCGGCGGGAATAGAGAGGAAGAGACATTGAGTATGCTGACCCATTTTTGCCATAGCAGTGCAGATCGCGAATTTCTGCCTTGTGCTGTGTGTGTGGAAAACACAACGCAGGTGCACACAGCATGAGGCCGCTTGCCATTATCGGAGGGACCGGAATCGATGACCTAGAGGGTCTGGAAGTGCTTAAGGAGCACTGTGTACAAACACCCTATGGAGAGCCCTCCAGGCCGATACAGGAAGGACGGTTGGGGGAGCACTCATTGTTTTTCCTACAGCGTCACGGCAGCCCCGGAGCGATTCCACCCCATCGAATTAACTACCGTGCCAATCTGTGGGCGCTTAAGTCCATGGAGGTTGGCGCGGTGGTCGCCATAAACGCGGTGGGCGGTATTACAGAATCGATGCGACCGGGACGATTAGTGATCCCGCATCAGGTCATTGATTACACCTGGGGGCGTGAACATACGTTCGACGAGGGACAAGAGGATAAGTTGATGCATATCGACTTTACCGAGCCCTATGAGCGAGGGTTGCGCATGGAGCTGCTGGCCGCCGCGGATTCTGCCAATATCCCCCATGAAGCCTCAGGTGTTTATGGCGCCACTCAGGGGCCACGTCTTGAGACGTCGGCGGAGGTGCAGCGTATGGCGCGCGATGGATGTGATGTGGTTGGCATGACAGGCATGCCTGAAGCTGCTCTGGCATGCGAGCTGGGGCTTCCGTATGCCTCGGTGTGCATGGTGGTGAATCCTGCCGCAGGCCTTGGCGATTTGCCTCTCACCTTGGCCATGATGCAAGACATTCTGGTGCGAGAGGCTGCAGTTGTCAGGCAGCTACTAAACCAACTACTGCGAAATCGTTGAGTCTCTTCGCGTCATTGATGTGTTGGGCTACTCTGACTTGGCTTGCGGCTTAGCCTGCGACCTCGGATCAGGCAGTGGCGTTATTTTCACGATAACGCCGAGCATGGGATGATCTATGTAGTGCACTTCGCCACTGCGCATGCGGCGTGTCTGATGTAACCGAACGGCATGGCGGAAGGGGTAGATTGGCTCAAGTGTTTCTGCGCTCTCGGTGATCGTGATGAGGGTTGAGGGTACCCGCTGATACTCAAGATCGATTGCCGGATCTGCGGTGATGGTCTCACGCTGGGGCTGCTCTGGCTCCAACTCCAACTCTGGCTCCAACTCCAACTCTGGCTCCAACTCCAACTCTGGCTCCGGCGCCTCAAAAATGAGGGAAGAGGGCCCTATTGGGGGCGCTGGCATGCGCCAAGAGCCCGGCAGGTATTCGCCCCGGGTGTTGAGCCAAAGGTTAGTTTCGAGGTAGAGGTAGCGAGCGACGTAGAGCTTGATCGTTCCTTGCAATTCAGGCCATGCTCCTCCATCCCCTGATCGATCCAGTACAATGGGTAGTGCGTTGGCCTGATCGGTCATCTGCTGATTCCAAGCCTCGTGAAAGAGTATTTGATAGCGGCTACTGCGCTGTATCGCGGCGGCTTTGTTGCGCAGCGCTTGTTGGCTAGAGGGGAGGATGGTGAGCGCCGCAGGTTGCAATGGGGCTGTTGGTGCCCTTTGCTCGGGCTGAGATGTCACTATTGGCGCGCTGACTTCATCTGCCAGCAAGCGCGATGCGCTGGGGTATGCAAGATCTGGTGTCGCGTCCCACTGCTCAGCGTCGTTCCCTGCAGGGTGACTAAATACTATCACCTCAACCTGATACCACGTATCTGTCCTGGCCTCGGTGGACAGCGAGAATAGCAGTGCCGCACAGACGAGGGGCAGGGCAAATTGCGCGAGTAGTCGGTCAGGCATCATCGGTGCTCTTATTGGGTTCTGTGATAAAAGTGTCCATTAGCTGCTCGAGGTACCGTTGCCGCTCGTCTAGGTCAGGTAAACGTTGCTCGAAACGCAGCCTCGTGGCTCCTGCCAGCTTGAAAGAGCGGGGGTCTGATTGGACCAGCTTGACCAGGCTCATAGGATCCACAGGCGTTGTCACTTTGAAGTCGATACTACCACCCTCAGGTCCTGCTTCAATAGTACGGATCCCCAGATCTTGAGCCTTGAGGCGCAACCGGGATACCTGAAATAGGTTATTCACGGGCAGTGGCAACAGGCCGAATCGGTCAATCATTTCGACCTGCAAGCTCCGCAACTCGGAATCACTGGCAGCGGCGGCGATTCGTTTGTATAAAATGAGCCGTCCGTTGACGTCTGGCAAGTAGTCATCTGGGATCAACGCTGGTGCGTGCAGGTTTACCTCTGTGCCCTGGTCCAGCGGTGCATCTACATTGGGTATCTCTCCGCGCTTCAGTGATGCAACGGCTCTTTGTAACATATCCATATACATGGAGAAGCCGACGCTATGGATTTGACCGCTCTGCTCATCGCCAAGCAATTCTCCGGCGCCACGGATTTCAAGATCCTGAGTGGCCAGCAGGTAGCCTGATCCTAAGTCACCGGCGGCCTCAATGGCCTCCAGTCGCTTACCTGCATCTTTGCTGATCGCGGAACGCGGGGGAGTGAGAAGGTAGGCATAGGCTTGGTGGTGAGATCGTCCAACCCGACCGCGTAACTGGTGCAACTGTGCGAGGCCAAGTTTGTCAGCACGTTCAATAATAATGGTGTTGGCATTGGGAATATCAATGCCCGTTTCAATGATTGTGGTGCACAGGAGTACATGGTGGTGTCGGTGGTAAAAACTCGACATCACCTGCTCCAGTTGGTTTTCGGGCATTTGTCCGTGAGCGACAGCAATATTGATGTCCGGCAGTAGTTCGCGCAGTTTGCGTGCAGTTTCCTCTATCGTTTTTACCTCGTTGTGCAGGTAGTAGACTTGACCACCGCGCAGTGTTTCACGCAGCACCGCTTCCTTGATCAGTGCGATATTGTGCTCGCGCACAAATGTTTTGATAGACAGCCGCCGGGCTGGCGGAGTGGCGATGATAGACAAATCACGCATGCCGCCCAGCGCCATGTTCAGTGTTCGCGGAATCGGTGTTGCGGTCAGCGTCAGGATGTCGACTTCTGAGCGCAGAGCCTTGATGACTTCCTTCTGCTTTACGCCGAATCGGTGCTCCTCATCGATAATGAGAAGTCCTAGATCGTTGAAGCGAAAATCATTCTGCAGCAACTTATGCGTGCCTATTAAAATATCGACGCCGCCGGAGGTTGCCCTGCGCATGACCTCGGTCAGTTGTTTGGCAGATTTAAAACGGGATACCACCTCTACCGTTATGGGCCAGTCGGCAAAGCGGTCACTAAATGTATTGTAGTGCTGCTGCGCTAATAGCGTAGTCGGAACCAATATGGCGACCTGTTTTTGGTTGCTGGTTGCGACGAAGGCTGCGCGCAATGCCACTTCGGTTTTACCAAAACCGACATCACCGCAGACGAGCCGGTCCATGACTCTAGGACTGTACATGTCTTCAAGGACAGCGCGAATAGTCGCTTCTTGGTCCGGGGTTTCCTCAAAGGGGAAGGCGGCGCAGAACAGTGCATAGGCCTGATCCTGCGACTCAAAAACATAGCCCTCGCGTGCTTCACGACGGGCATACACCTCGAGCAGCTGCGCCGCGATATCGTTGGCCTTTTCACTGGCTTTGCGACGTGCTTTTTCCCATTGGTCAGAGCCCAACTTGTGCAGAGGAGCCGTTTCGGGGTCGGAGCCAGAGTACCGGCTGATGAGGTGTAGTGATGCGACCGGAACATACAGGCGCGCACCCTGAGCGTACTCCAGTGCTAAAAATTCGAACTCCTGCGCATCTACTGATAATTTTTGCAAGCCTACGTAGCGGCCCACACCGTGTTCCAGATGCACCACAGCAACACCCTCACGCAGCTCGTTCAGCGCTTTAAAGGCGTTGGCCTGGAGACTCTCATCGCCTTTCTTGCGACGCCGACGTTGCGCGACGCGATTGCCAAATAACTGCGCCTCACAAACCAGAGTGGGGTGGTCGGGCCCAAAATACAGTCCACGGTCAAGTGGGGCCGTGGCAATAGCAAAGCTCAAGCCTGAGTCAATGAAACACTGCCAGTCATCTATGGCGGGCGGTTCCAGCTGGAGCTCACGCAGAGACTCCAGTAACACTTCTCGCCGTCCTGCGGATTCAGCGCACAGTAATACAGGACCTGCATGTTGTTGAAGAAATCTTGCCAGATTGTCCGTAGGAGACTCGCCGTGATGATTGCTGGCCAGATTAGGAGGTGGTTGGACAGCCGTCTGCTGGTGCACGCTTGCGTCCGGATTATGGCGTAATTCCAGCACCGGAAACCGCTTGAATTGTTCATACAGTTCTTCAACAGGGGCGAAGCAACGTTTTGGCGGTAACAGCGGTCGTCGCGGGTCTACGCCATATTCTTCGAACCGGATACTGACCTCATGCCAAAAATGTTGTGCTGCGCCGTGATGATCTCCGGTGGTGATGATTGCCGTGTTGTCTGGGAAGTAGTCGAACAGTGTCGCGCATTGTTCAAAAAAGAGTGGCAGATAGTACTCGCAGCCGCCTGGACTGCGTCCCGCGCTGACGTCAACATAGGTAGGGCACAGATCATGATCAACCTCGAAACTGTCATACCAATTCATCTGGAACCTTCGAACGGCCGATGGTTCCAGCGGGTATTCGCGGGCGGGGAGGAGGTTTATGCCGTCCACCTTGGCGACGGTGCGTTGGGTCTCGGGGTCGAAGGTACGCAGCGAATCAATCTCGTTATCCAGTAGGTCGATACGAAATGGCAGTTCAGTACCCATTGGATAGACATCTAGCAGCGAGCCGCGTAAGGCGAATTCGCCATGCTCGTAGACGGTTTCGACGTTGATATAGCCGTTGCGTTGGAGATTGTGACGAAACGTTGTGACATCCAACGTTTGCCCAGCCTGCAGTACGAGACTTGCACCTGCGATATATTCTGTTGGGGCCAGTCGGTGCATCAGTGTTGGCACTGGCACAATCATGATGCCTTCGGTCAGGTTAGGCAGTCGGTAGAGTGTGTTAAGCCGCTCCGAGATGATGTCCTGATGGGGTGAAAAATTGTCGTAGGGGAGGGTTTCCCAGTCTGGGAAAGCCAGAATTTCGCGCGGGCCCTTCAGAAAAAACGGCAGTTCACGTTCCAGCGCGAGTGCAGAGCTGGTATCAGAGGTGACGACCACCAGCAGGCGTCCGGGAACAGCGAGCTCCGCGATGCAATGTGCGTCTGCGCAGCCGCTAAAGGGGCCAAGAGAGGAGCGCGAGCCACACTTTTGTGGCCATGGCGTTTTTTCAACCAGATTGGTGAACATAGAGTGTCAGTCGCTTATGCGGTAGGATCTTGCTGGGTGTTGAGGTGCGCGATTATAGCGGAGCCGCGCCAATCACCATAGGGCTAGTCTTTACAGACCGTGAATTTGACGCATATCAGCTTGCACCACTTTAATAGTCGGACAATAATACACGCCCTGAATTTACTTGGAAAATCAAAGGTATAAGATGACAAACCAACCCAAGCGAGCGCGTCCTGACGACTACTTCAAAGACTGGAAGCAGCGCGAGGCACTGGCTGAAGGCATGATTCCTCTGGTGGGGCAATTGTCCCGCGAAAAGAACGTTAAGTGTTATATCTACGGTAAACCACTGGTCAATCGGTCGGTGTACCAAATAATGAAAGACCACCGCTATGTGCGGCAGGTCGCAGGAAATGAGTTGTCCGAAAAGGAGACTTTTCCTGTGTTTAATCGGCTGAGCCAACTGGATTTGGGGCCGGCACATATCGATGTCGGTCGTTTGGCAGTAGGGTATTCTTTGCAGGGCACAGCTGACGGCTTGAGTCTCGAGCAATACTTGGATCGGGAATTGGACTCTCTGATAGGGTTCACTGGCAAGCCTCTGGCCGAGCCGCAGGACGTGGTGCTGTATGGTTTTGGCCGCATTGGTCGCCTTCTGGCCCGTATTCTGATTGATAAGACTGATGGTGGCGATTGTCTGCGATTACGCGCCATTGTGGTGCGTAAGGGTAAAGCGCCCAACGATCTTGAGAAGCGTGCAAGCCTGCTGCGCCGTGATTCGGTACACGGGCCCTTTGAGGGCACGATACGCGTAGATGACGAGCGCCAGTCCTTTGTCGCCAATGGCAATGAGATCAAGGTCATTTATTCGGACGCCCCTGATGCCATTGATTACACCGAGTACGGTATTCACAATGCGATTATCATCGACAACACTGGTGTGTGGCGCGACGAAGCAGGACTTTCGAGGCATCTGCAAAGTAAAGGCGCTAGCAAAGTTATTCTGACTGCCCCAGGAAAAGGCAAGCTTAAGAATATTGTGGCGGGCATCAACAGCGACTTGATCGAGTCTTCTGACAACATTATTTCTGCTGCGTCCTGCACCACCAACGCAATAGTGCCACCGTTGAAAGCCATGGACGACGAGTTTGGGATTGTCGCCGGGCATGTCGAGACGGTACATGCGTATACGAATGATCAAAATTTGATCGATAACTACCATGATGCCTCGCGTCGCGGTCGCAGTGCACCGCTCAATATGGTGATTACAGAGACCGGCGCGGCAGTGGCAGTGGGTAAGGTGCTACCGCAGCTGGCAGGAAAGTTGACCGGGAATGCTATTCGCGTTCCCACGCCCAATGTGTCTATGGCGATTCTCAATCTGACCCTAGCCCGAGAAACAACGACTATTGAGGTGAATGAGTTTATGCGTTATCAGGCGCTGCATTCACCGTTACATCGGCAGATTGATTATTCTGCCTCGCCTGAAGTGGTATCCAGTGATTTTGTCGGGTCTAGGCATGCGTGTATTTTTGATGCCAAGGCCACTATCGTCAACGGAAAACATGCTGTGCTTTACCTGTGGTACGACAATGAGTACGGTTACAGCTGTCAGGTCCAGCGGATATTGGAGCAGATGGCTGGGATCAACTACGCCGTGTACCCGCAAAAAGACTAAGAGGTCGGTGATGGTTGCCGGCAAACTCACAGTGTTCTTGCTCGGCGGCCCTCACGGGACTAATTTCATCTCAAAATCACACAAACACTGAGGCATTGTGGTGTTTTGCGTGTCCATTCCGCTATAATGCGCGCGGTCAAGATTGCCCATTCAAATGTAGCGCGATCATGACTTTAGGCTCAGCAGTAGTCGGTATTATCGGCTCGGATTACCTCGGAGAGCTCTCTGGGATGGTATCAATACAATCACATTTTTTGGATGCTGTAGGCAGATCGCATGATCAAGATTAAACGGGGCCTGGATATTCCTATTTTGGGAGCCCCCCGGCAAGTAATCGAAGATGCGCCCTTGGCGCGAGCCGCGGCCTTGGTCGGCTTTGATTACGTCGGAATGAAGCCCACTATGGCGGTGCAGGAAGGTGAGCGCGTCAAGCTTGGACAGCTACTGTTCACTGACAAGAAGACCGAAGGTGTGCGCTATACCGCCCCCGGAGCAGGTGTGGTGGCGGCTATTAATCGCGGTGCCAAAAGGGTGCTGCAGTCTGTGGTCATTGATCTTGATGGCGACGCCGCCGAGGTATTTCAGACCTGTTCTGCGCACGACTTGCCTGACGCAGAAGCTATTCGCAATCAGTTGGTTCTCAGCGGGCAGTGGACGGCGCTACGTACCCGACCATACAGCAAGGTGCCTTCGCCACAATCGGAGGCCGCCGCCATATTCGTGACCGCCATGGACTCCCATCCATTAGCGGCAGACCCCACATTATTTATCTCTGAACAGGCCGATGCTTTCTGCCTGGGACAGGACCTCCTGGCTCGGCTGACAGCGGGGAAATTATACCTGTGCAAGGCCGCCGGTACCCAGGTGCCAAAAGGCAATGCATCCAATATCGAGGTCGCTGAATTTGATGGCCCGCATCCGTCAGGCTTGGCTGGAACCCATGTGCATTACCTGCAGGCTGTGGGCGCGAGTAAAACGGTCTGGACCATCGGTTACCAAGACGTCATCGCCATAGGCCGCCTTTTTCTGGATGGGCGCGTTTACACGGAACGTGTCGTCGCCTTATGCGGACCTCAGGTAGAAAATCCTCGTTTGCTGCGTACACGGCTAGGTGCAGACCTGCGAGCGTTGTGCGCAGGTCAATTGAAGAATGGCGAAAATCGGGTCATTTCTGGCTCAGTGCTTGGCGGACGTGCAGTGCACGCAGGTTCCTCCTACTTGGGCCGTTATCACAATCAGGTTGCCGTCCTGTTGGAGGGACGCGACCGGGAATTTATGGGTTGGGCGTCGCCGGGCTTTGAGAAACATTCTAATTTGGGTATTTATGTCACCAGTTTTTTTGGCTCTAAGCCATTGGCTATGACGACCAATACACACGGTAGCGATCGCGCCATGGTGCCGGTGGGTAGTTACGAGAAAATTATGCCGCTTGATATTTTGCCCACCCAATTATTGCGTGCACTGATCGTCGGCGACACGGAGATGGCGCAGGCACTAGGCTGTTTGGAATTAGAAGAAGAAGACCTTGCGCTGTGCAGCTATGTTTGCGCCGGCAAATACGAGTACGGTCCCATCCTCCGGGATAACCTGGCGCGCATCGAGAAGGAGGGGTAGATCGTGGGGCTGAGACGGATTCTTGATGACATGGAGCGCCATTTTAAGGAAGGCGGGCGCTTACAAAAGTGGTTTGCGGTGTTTGAGGTGTTTGATACGTTTCTTTACGCGCCCAACTCCGTCACCAAATCGACCGCGCACGTCCGCGATGGAATCGACCTCAAGCGGATTATGATTACGGTATGGCTGGCCACATTCCCCGCTATGTTTTATGGGATGTACAACGTCGGGTTTCAGGCAATGGAGTTTATGCCTGACGGTTATGCTGTCGAAGGTTGGCGTGGCTCACTGATCGAGATGTTCGGGGGTTATGACGGCACTAGCATTTGGAATTGTTTCTGGTACGGTGCGTTATTCTTCGTGCCCATCTACGTGGTTACTTTTTTAGTTGGGATCAGTTGGGAATTCCTATTCGCTATTAAACGCGGACATGAAGTGAACGAAGGTTTTTTCGTTACGTCAGTGTTGTTTGCGCTTATCTGCCCACCTGATGTGCCTTTGTGGCAAGTGGCGCTTGGCATCAGTTTCGGTGTGGTCGTAGCTAAAGAGATTTTCGGTGGAACGGGAAAAAACTTCCTTAACCCCGCCTTGGCTGGACGCGCCTTCCTGTATTTTGCCTATCCAGTTCAGTTGTCAGGAGATGCAGTATGGGTTGCAGTCGATGGTGTAACAGCTGCCACGCCGCTGTCGCTTATCGCCTCCGGCGGCATCGAGATGTTGCAGGAACAGTGGACGTGGATGCAGGCTTTTGTCGGCGCGATACCCGGTTCAATAGGCGAGACTTCTACCCTGGCGATATCGCTCGGCATGGTATTGCTATTGGTGACCCGGGTTGCCTCCTATAGGATCATCCTCGGGGTATTTCTTGGCATGGTGGCTTTCTCGGCGCTGCTGAACGCGATCGGATCTGACAATAATCCCGCATTTGCGACGCCCTGGTACTGGCATTTGGTGACCGGTGGATTTGCCTTTGGAATGGTTTTTATGGCGACTGAGCCGGTCTCTGGAGCCATGACCGATACGGGCAAGTGGGCCTACGGAATATTGATTGGCGTCATGACGGTACTCATACGTGTCGTCAACCCGGCATTCCCCGAGGGCATCATGCTGGCGATCTTGTTTTCCAATCTGTTTGCGCCGCTGATAGATCACTTTGTGGTTCAGGCCAATATTAAACGGAGGCTTGCACGTGTCCAGTAATGACAGCACCTCAAAAACACTGGTGGTAGCGCTTGCGCTTTGCATCGTATGTTCAGTGATAGTTTCTGCCGCCGTGGTGATTCTCAAACCCATCCAAGAGATCAATAAAACGCTCGATCGTAAGCGCAATATTCTTGCTGCAGCGGGCATGCTGGAGAAGAACGCGACCGAAGAGGACATCAATAAGCAGTTCTCGGACATCAATACGCGGGTTGTCGATCTGAACACCGGTAAGTTTGCGGATGATGCAGTGGATCTCGCAAGGTATGACCCGCTTAAAGCGGCCAAGGACCCGGATTTATCTGAGGCCCTTACGACAAATCAAGATCTGGCCAAGATTTCACGGCGTGAGCAATATGCCGTTGTCTATCTGGTTGAGAATCCGCAAGGCGATATCGAAAAAGTCATTTTGCCGATTCGTGGCTACGGCCTCTGGTCCACACTCTATGGCTTCATTGCATTGGAGTCTGACGGTAACACGATAGCGGGCCTGGGCTTCTACGAGCATGGGGAAACGCCAGGGCTGGGTGGTGAGGTCGATAACCCGCGATGGAAGGCTTTCTGGCCGGGCAAGCAGGTCTATCGCGATGGTGAGGTGGAGATTGGGCTTGTCAAAGGTTCCGTCGATCCTGCTGACG
>ERZ888423.448-NODE-448-length-41740-cov-12.105937_pt1 | contig 41740 bp, 36 predicted proteins | sample MGYA00520523_ERZ888423 | MGnify/ENA primary metagenome ERZ888423 (study PRJEB32303, sample SAMEA104408611) | aquatic metagenome | biome: Brackish water; feature: Pelagic; material: water | place: Baltic Sea | collected 2014-06-08T10:24:00 | depth 30,27 m ... | reverse complement strand
AAGACATTGGTGGGGGAGAATGTCTTGAGGTCTTCAATCAGTTTGCTATCCTCTAAAACTTTAAGTGCATTTTCACGAAGGTCCATAACAACTGTTTATTTAGTCAACGAGGATTTCTTCGTCGTTTTTATCGAAGAAGTGGTACTCCATGTATTGATAGTTGTCGTTTCCCTGCACTGTAACCCACTGTTTCAGTGTTCTGTACCATTTCCATTGAAGGCTGCCAAACAGGCGACCCCGCTTGATATAGGCTTCCAGGAAGGGGTGCACCACCAATCGCAATTTTTTCTGATTCTGCTTTTCTATCAGATGGGTGAGTTTTCTTTCAATATCTACCAGAATGAGAATGCTGGCTTCAATCTTTCCTGTACCGTTACAACTGGGGCACATTTCAGAGGTGGTGATATTGACCTCCGGACGCACGCGTTGCCGGGTTATTTGTGCTACGCCAAATTTACTGATAGGGAGTACGGAATGCTTGGCGCGGTCGTTGCTCATGGCATTGCGCAATTCCTGATAGACCATTTTACGGTTATCGGGTTTCCGCATATCTATGAAGTCGACGATGATGATACCGCCAATATCGCGCAGGCGAAGTTGACGGGCAATTTCCCGTGCCGACTCCAGGTTGACAGCCACTGCATTCGATTCCTGGTCGCCTTTTACGGCAGATTTATTCCCACTGTTCACATCAATGACGTGCAGCGCTTCTGTGTGCTCAATAATGAGGTAGGCGCCACTCGACATGTTAACCGTTCTGCCGAATAAGGATTTTATCTGTCGGGTTACACCGAATGTATCGAACACAGGCCTGTTGCCATTGTGCTGCGAAACGATTTTTTCCGAGCCGGGAGATATTTGTTTGATATAGCTCCTGATGTCGTTCACAATGCCCGTATCGTTGGATACTACGGAGTGGAAGGAATCATTGAGTATATCGCGCAGCAGGGTATTGGTCTTGCTGGATTCTGAAAAAAGTATGTGTGGCGGTTGCGCGTCCTTCAGCCGGGCTGTGATGTCATCCCATTTCTGCACCAGGCTAAGGAGGTCATTGTGGAGCACCTGCACGCTCTGTCCTTCGGCTACGGTGCGGACGATTACGCCGAATCCTTTCGGGCGGATGGATTCAATTATTTTCTGCAGGCGTTTGCGCTCATCTGCGGATTCTATTTTTCGGGAAACACCTACTACTTCATTAAAGGGCGTCAGCACCAGGTACCTGCCGGGAAGCGATAATTCGCAACTCAGCCGGGGGCCTTTGGTTTGAATGGGTTCTTTAATCACCTGCACCATGACCTGCAGGTTTTTGCTAACTACATTGTTGATTTTCCCCGTCTTGATGATCTCCTCTTCCTTGCGGAAAGCCTGCATGCTGACGGGCTTACCTCCCAGGGCCAGCTGGGTGTATTTCACAATCGATTTGAAATGGGGGTTGAGGTCAGTGTAGTGCAGGAAGGCATCGCGCTCAAATCCTACGTCTACGAATACGGCATTCAGTCCGGGGCTCACTTTCCGCACGCGACCCAGATAGATATCGCCTACGCGAAATCCTCCGGATTCACCTTCACGGTGCAGTTCTACCAGTTGACTATCTTCTAATAAAGCCATCTCAACCCCTTTCGAGGTTGAGTTGATGATGAGGTCTTTTTCCACAAGCTTCTTTGTTGTGCCATGCTATGCATGACCAGCATTAAAAAATTAAGGCTCTGTTCAGGGAAGAAGAAGCAGGAAACCGAAATCGGAAGAAATACTATTTCTTCTTGTGACGGTTCTTTCTAAGCCTTTTTTTACGCTTGTGGGTAGCTATCTTATGTCTTTTTCTTTTCTTACCGCAAGGCATTGGAAATAATTTAATTCGTTAACGACTCTATATATTGTCTGACTTGATTATCCAAAACAGGATCACCCGTCAGTCCTTGTGTCCTTCTCAGTACTTCTACCGACTGTAGTGTATCGCCAACGGCCATATAACTTTCTGCCAGCAAAAAATGAGCCTGCAAATTTAAGGAATCTTTCTGTAATACCACTATAAATCGCTCAATAGCTTTATCATATTGCCCGCTCATTACGGAAAAACGACCTAATTCCATGTTAATCAATGGGTTACCCGGAACCTCCACATCGAGTTCCCGCAACATCAGAATGCCTTTCATGGGGTCGTTGGTACCCTGCACAAATACACTAGCCAGGCCAATCCTCGCATCCAGGTTGGTGCTGTCGATGTCAAGGGCCTTTTCGTAGCAGTAGCGGGAGCCGTACACCAGGTTGACTTGCATGTTCTGGCTCGTATCGGAAGGGAAGGCGTCGAAGAATGATTTTCCTGCTCGGAGGTAATGCTCGACACTGGGGTTCAGATCTGCAATTTGCCGGTCGTAATCGGCGGCGATGGCCGGAAATCCCGCATGAAACCACAGGTGAGAGAGGCTATCCAGCAGCTGCAGATTCTCAGGATCCTTCTTCAGGGCAGCCTGGAGTGCTACAATGGTAGTTTCAGACGGCACATCCAGGCTGTCTATCAGCTCAGCTCTCTTTTCATCGAAAGCGCTGACTTTCGGCGGTTTGTTGGTGAACCCAAAATAAAGTGCGCATGCCAGTAGAACTGCACCTCCTGCGACAAGTACCTGTTTTTTCAAAATGAATTAGCCCTTTTTCTTTTTGCCTTCCTTCACCTCATTGACAAAAACTTTCGCCGGCTTGAACGCGGGAATTTTTTGTTCGGGAATCTGGATGGCCACGTTTTTCTTGATGTTCCTTCCAATCTTTGCTTTTCGGGTCTTGACAATAAAGCTGCCGAATCCGCGGATGTAAACGTTTTCTTCTTCTGAAAGCGAATCTTTTATTTCTTTGCAGAATGCTTCAATACTCACCAGTACATCTACTTTGGGAATACCGGTCTTTTCTGAAATCTTGTTAACGAGTTCTGATTTTCTCATGGATTAGATTTTGTTGGTATCTGATTATGAGTCATAAACAAACCAACTGCTGCAAAGTTCGTTAATTAGTTGAATTTCATGGCATTTAGAAAAACAGGGCCTTACATTCCTTCCGCCTTTCGCAACATCCTCACAGACTGGTATACCCGGAATGCGCGCAGCCTGCCCTGGGTGGGTGAAAAGGACCCTTATAAAATCTGGCTCAGCGAAATTCTGCTACAGCAAACTAGGGTGGAGCAGGGGCTGCCCTACTACCTCCGCTTTATCGAGCAGTATCCTGATGTACAAGTACTTGCAGCAGCGCCTGACGGAGAAGTGATGAAATTGTGGGAAGGTCTGGGTTATTACAACCGTGCCCGCAACATGCTGGCGGCAGCTCGCATAGTAGCAAATGATAGAGATGGGGTTTTCCCCGATACGCTGGAAGGCCTGCTGGCATTGCCGGGCATAGGCCCTTACACCGGTCGCGCCATCGCAGCCTTCGCCTATGGGATTCCTGTGGCGGTGAACGATGGGAATGTGATGCGGGTGCTGGCGCGCATGGCAGGGTACCATGAGGCAGTTGACCAACCGGAAGGCAAAGCACAGATTCAGGCATGGGCTGACCAATTAGTTGCCGGGGCAGATCCAGCGTTGTTCAATCAGGCTATGATGGATTTTGGCAGCCAGGTATGCAAACCGGCGGCTCCCCTTTGTTCCGACTGTCCTGCCAGCGATATCTGTCGGGCTTATCAGGAGCAGGAGGTTTCATTGTTGCCGGTGAAGTCCAAGCGCATTGCCAAAAAAGAGCGCATTATGCAGTTTCTTGTCTTACAGACGCCCGATGCTGTGCTCATCCGCCACCGCGCTGAAAAAGATATCTGGCAGAACCTGCACGATTTTCCAGCCGTTGAACCCATCAAGCCTCTTTCGTGGAGGCAGTTGCGGTCGCGGTTACCGCAGGAGCTGACCGTTCTTTCCGGCCAAAGTCCTTCCTTTACCTCCTCCATGTATACCCAGCAATTGACGCACCGAACTATCCAGGGCCAGTTTCTGGTTTTTGATTTGGAGGATATTTCAGACATTTGTCCGCCCGATTGTCAGTGGGTGCCCAAAGCTGAATTGTCGAAGTTCGCTTACCCTGTGATGATCAAAAAGTTTCTCTTAGAATTTAGCTATTTTTAAAGTTTATTTGACCAATTATTTAAATCAAGATGTATGAGTGGAGTTAACAAAGTGATTCTCGTAGGTAATCTGGGTAAAGACCCTGAATTAAGAAGTTTTGAAGGTGGAAATGTAGTTGCCAATTTTAGTCTGGCCACTACGGAAGTGTACCGCGATAAGGCGGGTAACAGGGTAGATCATACCGAATGGCATAACATAGCAATGTGGGGCAAACTGGCTGATATTGCTGGCAAGTTATTGCATAAGGGCAGTAAGATTTATCTGGAAGGGAAAATCAAAAGCCGTTCCTGGGATGACAAGGAAGGTAATAAGCGGTATACCACTGAAATCATTGCCGACAACTTTACACTCCTGGACCGCAAGGCAGATGGCGGTGGCGATTATCAGAATGATGCTGCTGATACTGCTTCGGGATCAAGGGGAGGTGCAATGGACAGCCAGGCTGATGACGATCTCCCTTTCTAAGTAAAACCATTAAAAGCCGGGTTTCCATCCGGCTTTTTTATTTCCTATGCATACGAGACTACCATACGTATTTTTATTGTTGCTGTTAACAGTTGTGGGTTGCACCTACGATAGGGTGCCCAAACCCAAAGCCTATCCGCGCATTCATTTTCCGGTGAATGAAGGAAACATTCACTACCATACCGATAACTGTCCTTACAGTTTCGATTTACCCGGTTACTACAGGGTTGAAAGAAAGACTACTTTTTTTGATGAAGAGATTACAGATGCATGCTGGCTGAATATTGTTTGCGACAGCCTCAACGCCACCCTCTATCTCAGCTATAAGGAGTTAGGCCCTGATGTCACGCTGATGCGGCTGATGGAGGAAGCTTATGAGCTCACCTACAAGCATACCAACAAAGCCGATTACATCCAGCCCAGAGAGTTTGATAACGGGCATGGTTCGGTGGGACTCATCTACTATGTGGGAGGTGATGCCGCCAGTAATATCCAGTTTTTTTTAACAGATACAACCACCCACTTTGTGCGGGGTGCACTTTATTTCTATGCCCGCCCCAATGTGGATTCTCTCCGGCCTGTGGTCGACTTTATGATTCACGATCTGGAAACACTCACCGATTCATGGCGGTGGGAATAGTCAGTCTGCAATCAGCAGGGTAGCGCTGCTTTGTTCCTGTTCGCCTACCCAGATTACCTTATACATACCGGCACTCCAGTGGGCAGTGGAAATAGTCTGCCAGTTGCCGGCATGGTTGCCCTCCCAGATTGTTTTGCCATCTATGCCTGTTACCATCACATAGCCGGCTTCCGGTGCCAGCAGTTGAAAAGCGTCCCTTGCCGGATTGGGGTAAATTTCCAGCGACTCCTCATCAGATTCATCGGCAGGCAGGCGCAATGGACAATCCTGCACATAAGTGATGCCCTCCGTGGAAAGTAACAGGTCGTTGAAGCTGTCGTAGGCGGCAGTGCTGTTTTTCAGAAAGCGCTGTAGCCAGGGGACCATAAATGTATTTACCAGATTGTGCTGTGTGTTGCGGGAAATATCGGAAGCGCAGAATAATTCTCCCAGGCTGCAGGTGAAGTTATAATCGGCAAACTGGCAATGGGTGCCACCGGCAATTTCAATGTAGGTATTACACGGACCGCCCAATGCTTCAAACATGGGTATCTGATGCACCGCCGGAGGTGTAACGCAATCATCATCTGTGGCAAATACCAGCGAAGGGGCTGTCATAGAAGGGCAGGCAGCAATAGCAGAGGGGCTGGTTTCGGCAGCGGCGAAGGTAATGGTGGTGGTTATTTTATTGGGATAACTGGCAGCCAGTAAGGTGGCACCACCTCCCATACTATGGCCCATGGCAGCACATTTATTGCGGATGCGGTTGTAGAACAGTGAACCGGCAAACTTCGACAGCTTGCTGAAATTATTGCTCAGGAAGGCGATGTCTCTCGCGTATTGTTCGTGATCGGGCAACAGTTCTCCGGCAGTTGTGGGCAGCACCACAATGTAGCCGAGTGGAACCAGTTCTTCCCAGATATTGGCGTAGGCATCGAATGTCATCAGGAAACCATGCGACATAATGACAAATGGAAATTTAGGCCCCGAAGCAACAGGCACCTCGTCGCCGTTGCTCAGCGCAGGGTAATAAATTTCTGTGGTGATTAACCTCCCCGGGCGTGATGGATCATTGAAAGTAATAGTGCTGTGACCTATTCCCGGAAATTGTGCTTTAGCAGCAATAGTGCTGAATAATAGCACCCAAAGCCATATACTTTTATTTTTCATGGATGTGATTTCAAACATAAATATAGTGGTATGGCGGTGACATCTGATAATCCCTCCTTGTACTTTCATTATTTTTGACCGAATAGCATGAGTAGTGTACTTGATACTCCGTTGATGTTCCTGAAAGGGGTGGGGGAAGTTAGGGCGGGTCTGCTGGCTGAAGGAATGCAGTTACACACCTTCCGCGACCTCCTCTATTATTATCCCTACCGGCACAACGACAGAACTTCCTTTACCGCTATCCAGGCTATTGATCCGGAGGCCAGTGCTGTTCAGCTGAAGGGGATTATCCGCCATATTGAGGTTGTCGGGCATGCCCGAGCCAAACGACTTACGGCCACCTTATCGGATGCAAGCGGAACCATCGAATTGGTATGGTTCAACGGTATCACCTGGCTCAAGCGCTATCTCAAAGAGGACACCTTGTATATTGTATATGGCAAGCCTAATCTTTATCAGCGGAAACTGAATATCATGCACCCGGAAATTGAGCTGGCAGGAAATGCGGCTACCACTTCCGCAGGCAAGCTCGATCCCATGTATTCGGTACCCGATAAGTTGAAGAACCGGGGCATCAGCAGCAAGGTCATAGCGCGCATGACAGAGGAGCTATTGAAGCGCCTGACGGCGACCGATATTCCCGAGTGTATTCCAGATACAATCAGGAATGCCTACCGCTTGACACCGCGTTACCTGGCCATGCAGCATATTCACCATCCTGCCAGTGAACGTGAAAAACAGCAGGCCATACGCAGGTTGAAATTTGAAGAGTTGTTTTTAGACCAGGTGCGTATCCTGCGCATACGCGTAGAACGTCACCGGATGTATAAAGGAATTGTATTTAAAAATATAGATAATATTTTTATGCAATTCTACAACGAAGGTTTGCCCTTTCCGTTGACTGGTGCACAGAAGCGAGTTTTAAAAGACATCCGCAGTGATGTGGTAAGTGGAAATCAGATGAATCGCTTATTGCAGGGAGACGTAGGAAGCGGTAAAACGATTGTAGCGCTATTGGCCATGCTAATGGCTATTGACAATGGCTACCAGACTTGTCTGATGGCTCCCACAGAGATTCTGGCAAGACAACACTTTGCGGGGTTTGTACCCCTGCTCGAAGCCATCGGGGTGCGGGTAGATTTGCTTACCGGAAATATAAAAGGTAAAGAACGGAAGGCCGTGTTGCAGCGACTGGTAGCCGGTGAAACACATATATTAATTGGCACCCATGCACTCATTGAAGCAACGGTTCAATTCCATCAATTGGGTATGGTGGTAATCGATGAGCAGCATCGTTTTGGCGTGGAACAAAGGGCGAAGCTTTGGACCAAGAACGACCATCCGCCGCATATACTGGTGATGACAGCCACTCCTATTCCGCGCACCCTTTCCATGACTTTGTATGGTGACCTTGATGTTTCCGTAATAGATGAATTGCCTCCGGGCCGTAAGGAGATCAGAACACTGCATTACCATGAAAGCAAAAGACTCATGCTTTTCGGTTTTCTGAAAGAACAGATTGCATTGGGAAGGCAGGTGTATATCGTATATCCCTTGATAGAAGAATCGGAGAAGCTCGACCTGAATAATCTCATGGAAGGTTATCGTGGCCTTGAACGCGATTTTCCCCGACCTACTTACAGTATTGGCATGGTGCACGGACGTATGACGCAGCAGGAAAAGGATTTTGAAATGCAGCGGTTTGTTGTAGGGAAGTCGCACATACTGGTTTCCACTACAGTAATAGAAGTTGGTGTGAATGTGCCCAACGCAACGGTAATGGTTATTGAAAATGCCGAGCGATTCGGACTGGCACAGTTGCATCAGTTAAGAGGTCGGGTGGGGAGAGGAGCGCATCAGTCGTTCTGCATTTTGATGACAAGTGATAAGCTATCAAATGATGGAAGGACGCGCATCAGAACCATGGTGGAAACTACCGACGGATTCAGGATATCGGAAGTGGATATGGCCTTGCGCGGACCCGGAGAAATGGAAGGTACCCGGCAAAGCGGACACATCGGATATTTACTGGCAGATTTAAAGCAGGACCTTAAAGTCCTGGAGGCAGCGCGGGCCTCTGCAGAAGAGCTGCTGGATAATGATCCATTGCTGGAAAAACCTTCCAATTATCAGTTGGCAGCGCACCTGCAGGAGTATATTGACAAGGCTAAATTTTGGGGAAAGGTGTCGTGAACTGTTTATTTTAGGCCTGTTGATTCGCTGAAATCCCTACTATTCCTGCATTATAGGACATCTGCATCCTTTAATTTAAAGATTACTATCTTCATAAGTAATTGTTAATAAGCGTAATAAATACAAAAATAAATGTTAATGTGAATAAGGTGTTAATTGTGGTATTATTACTTCAACACATTGTTTTGAAATGATGGGAGAGTCCATAAATTTGAGCCATAAAGTTTTCATAACATTTAAACAGAAACAAAATGAACAAAGGCGAATTGATTGACGCTATGGCAGCTGATGCCGGTATTACTAAAGTACAAGCCACTGCTGCCCTTGACAGCCTGATGACCAGTGTACGTAAGACCCTGAAAAAAGGAAACAAGGTAACTTTGGTAGGCTTTGGTACTTTCTCAGTAACTAAAAGAGCTGCACGCACAGGACGTAACCCGCAAACCGGAGCAGCCATTAAAATCGCTGCTAAAAAAGTTGTACGCTTTAAGGCAGGAAAAGATCTTTCAGCTTCTGTTTAATTCAACCAAAACAGGTTTGCAAAAGGCAGGATAATTCCTGCCTTTTTTTATTCCTCTTCTGCTTCCTTGAATTGCATTTCATGCAGCTTGCGGTAAGCACCGTCAGCTGCCAGCAGTTCATAATGATTGCCCGCTTCCACTACTTTACCTTTTTCCAAAACCATGATAGTATCGGCATGCTGAATAGTACTCAGTCTGTGTGCTATGACAATGGAGGTGCGGTTATTAATCAGGTTTTCTACTGCCGATTGAATGACTTGTTCTGTTTCAATATCTACTGATGATGTCGCTTCATCTAAAATGAGAATGGCCGGGTTGTAAACCAGTGCCCGCACAAAAGAAATCAATTGGCGCTGTCCCAGCGAGAGGGTGGCACCTCTTTCCATCACGTTATACCCGTAGTTGTTCGGCAGTCGCATGATGAAATCATGTGCACCCAGCATGCGCGCAGCTGCATGTACTTCTTCTTCGGTAATACTGTCGTTATGCAGCGTGATGTTCTCCATGATGGTGCCGGAGAAAAGAAAGACATCCTGCATGACCATTCCAATCTTCTGCCGCAGGCTGCCCAACTCAAATTCACGGATATCTGTGTCGTCGATTTTTATAGTTCCTTGCTGGATATCATAGAACCTGTTCAGGATATTGATGATGGAAGATTTGCCCGCGCCGGTAGCTCCTACAATGGCCAGCGTTTGTCCGGGCATCAGTGTGAAGTTCAAATCCTTGATAACCCATTCCTCGCCATTATAGGCAAACCAGACATTTTCAAAATCTATTTTTCCCTGGAAGTTAGTGGCTTCTTTGGTGCCATTGTTGCTGATGAATTCTTTGTTGTCGAGTACAGCAAAAACCCTTTCGGCAGCTACGAAACCCATTTGCAATGTGTTGAATTTATCGGCCAGCATTCGCAGTGGTCTGAACAACATATTGAGGTAGAGAATGAATGCCGTAATCTGTCCGACGGTAGCCGTTCCATTGATGACATTTTGTGCACCATACCAAACCATCAATGCCAGTGCAAGTGCGGTGATGATTTCCACGACCGGGAAGAAAATGGAGTAATACCAAACCGAGCGGATATTAGCCTTCCGATGTTCATCGTTGATCTGTCGGAATTTTTCGTATTCCCTGTCCTCGGCTGTAAAAGCCTGCACGATGCGCATACCTGTTATGCGTTCCTGCAGAAAGGCATTCAATCGTGCTACTTGTGTCCGAACACTTTGGAAGGTGCTTTTGATACCTTCCTTGAAAATATATGTTGCATACAGGATTAAGGGAAAGCTTACCATGCTGATCAATGCCATGCGCCAGTTGCTGATCATCATGAATACAATTACAAAGATGATGGTCAGCAGGTCGGCGATAATCTGAATGATGCCTTCTGTAAATACGCTGTTGATGGTTTCCAGGTCGTTGATGGTTCGGGTGGTGGAGGTGCCAACAGCGGTGCGGTCGAAATACGACAACCTGAGATGGATGGTATGTCCGAAAACCTTCATTCTCACGTTTTTAACCACATGTTGCCCCAGCCAATTGGTAATATATATAAAATGAAAGCGCGCTGCCGATTCTACCAGCAGCACACCCAGCGATATCAGTGAAATGATGACCAGCCCCTTGAAGTTGTTTTCAAAAATGTAGCGGTCAACGGTCAATTCCACCAGGTAGGGTCGCAGTGGGCCCAGTACAGCCAGCCCTATCGCCAGCAACGCAGCCATCAGGAATTGCCTGCGAAATGCACCGGCATACCTCAGCAGCCTTTTCAACTGCGCCATGTCGCTGCTGCTGATCCATTTCTTTTTATTGCCTGAAGCTTCCAACGGGGTTTATTTGCGTATACACCTGAACCGCAAAAATATGGATTAAAATGCGGCTGTCATTTCTTTCTAAACATTGTAGATTTACATCGTATTGGCAACTACAAGAAAGACACAACTTACTTTTAGCCGGGATGCAGATATGCTGATTACCGGACTGGTATCCCCATTACCTGCCTATAGGATCGCCTGGCGTCTGAATAAGACCCTGTCGATCAGGCTGGTGAGAAAGGACGATATCCAGCTGCAGGACAAAGAGGCTGTAGCCAGTTTCCCCATGTTCAGCTGTCGGCAGCCCATCACACATACGGTCTATTATTTAATCGGTAACCGCTCAGAGGGCAGTATCTATTGTACTTCCCTGAAAATGGTAGACTATATATTCCTGCTCAAAGGGACCTATTATAACGACAGACCTGAAGACCATCGCAACATTTTCAGAAGCCTGGAGGAAATACAAGCAGTTATTCCTGTAGCAGCCAGTAGCATTAAACAAAAAGATTTATTTCAATTCTAATTATGCTTACAAGAAGAGACAATCGAACCAAGATTATCGCAACACTCGGACCTGCTTCCACCAATGAAGAAATGATCAGGAAGCTGGTACTTTCAGGAGTGGACGTCTTCCGACTCAATATGTCGCATGGCAGTCATTCGCTGCACAAGAAGACCATTCAGCTGATTCGCAAAGTCAATAAGGAACTGGATACGTTTGTAGCTATACTGGTCGACCTGCAAGGTCCCAAAATCAGATTGGGTATGGTGGAAGAAAATCTTCCCCCCTTAAAAAGAAACGATGAGCTGGAAATTACCACCAATGAAATGGTGGGCAACAACAGCAGGGTTTATATCACCTATCAGGAGTTTGCCAGGGATGTGGAAGCCGGTGATTCTATTCTGATTGATGATGGTAAGATTGAAGCGAAGGTGCTTACCTCCAACAAGAAAGATCTGGTCAAGGTGCGCATCATCCATCCGGGAAAGCTGAGCAGCAGAAAAGGGGTCAATCTGCCCGATACGAATGTTTCAGTGCCCAGCTTGACAGAAAAAGACCATGAAGACCTGATTTTCGCGCTGAACAATGGTGCCAACTGGGTAGCCCTGAGTTTTGTGCGCAAGGCCGAAGATATTCTTGAATTAAAGAAGATTATCAAAGAAATGGGCAAGCTTACCAAGGTGATTGCCAAGATAGAAAAACCGGAAGGCTACAGAAATATCGACGGTATCATTGAAGCTACCGATGCGGTGATGGTGGCCCGTGGTGACCTGGGTGTGGAAGTGCCTGTAGAAAATGTGCCGTTTATTCAGAAAGACATTGTACGCAAGTGCATGGAAAAAGCCCGTCCTGTGATTATCGCAACACAGATGATGGAGTCGATGATTGAGAGCGCAAGACCTACCCGCGCAGAGGTGACCGATGTTGCCAACGCAGTTATGGATGGAGCCGATGCCGTGATGCTCAGTGGTGAGACCGCAACGGGTATTCATCCGGAACTGGTGGTGAAGACCATGTCTAAAATCATTCTGAAGGCGGAGAAAGAAGATTCCGTGTACAACCGGAAACATGCCCCTAATAAATCGAGTAGAACCTTCCTATCGGATGCCATTTGCTATAATGCCTGTAAGATTGCCGATGATGCGAAAGCCGCAGCTATTATGGGTATGACCAAAACGGGTTACACGGCATTCATGCTGTCGAGTTCACGACCCAAGGCCCGCATATTCGTATTTACCAATAATAAGGAAATTGTAAATACCTTGAACCTGCTTTGGGGTGTACGCGCTTTCTATTACACCAAATTAAAGGGAACATATGAAACCTTCATGGATGTGCAAAAGCACCTGAAGGAAGATAACCTGGTACATAAAGGGGATATCGTGCTGAACCTCGGCACCATGCCGGTTACGCAACCCTCGCGCACCAACGTATTGCGAATTAGTATAATTGACTAAATTCAAATTTTATGTGGATTGAAGATAACAATCAATTAAAACGCACCTTTGTTTTCAATGACTTTACAGAAGCGTTTGCTTTTATGACCCGCGTGGCATTTCTGGCAGAAAAACACCAGCACCATCCCAACTGGTGTAATGTGTGGAACAAGGTAGAAATTCATCTTTGTACACACGATGCCGGCGACATCATCACAGAAAAAGACAGGGCCCTGGCAAAAGAAATAGATTTGCTGCACAAAGCATAAGGCGAATAGATGAAGTTTTCGAAGGAAGAACAGCTCAGGATACAAGAACTGACTGCTACCTTGTTGCAGCAGGTTAATCAGCCTGCGCTGCAACCGGCTGAACTGGTTGAACAATTGCGCACCGTCATCCGATTTCACGACTGGAAGTACTACGTTTTATCGGAAAACAGCATTACCGACTTCGAATATGATACGCTGTTCCGGTGGCTGAAGGACCTGGAAGCCGCACATCCGGAGCTGCATACACCCGATTCTCCAACACAGCGCGTAGCGGTCGGGTTAACAGAAGATTTTTCTACTGTGGAGCACAATGTGCCTATGTTGTCATTGGACAACAGCTACAACATCGATGATTTACGCGAATGGGACAAGCGGGTACAAGGTCTTACCGGGTTGAGCAGTATAGCTTATTGCGTAGAGCCCAAGTTCGACGGCAGCAGTATTGCACTGGTGTTTGAAGATGATATGCTGGTGCGCGCAGCAACCAGAGGCGACGGTACCGCAGGAGATGAAATAACCAACAATGCAAAGCGCATGCGTTCCATACCCTTGCATGCAGCCTTTTCCCGGATGGGTGCGCGTAAAGTAGAACTGAGAGGTGAGGTGGTGATCAACAAGTTGCGCTTTGCGGAAATCAATGCCAGCAGGGAAGAAGCAGGTCTCGCACTGCTGCAGAATCCCCGGAATGCAGCTTCCGGTGCCCTGCGGGTCAAGGATGCACAGGAAGTGAGCAGACGCGGTCTGGAGGCATTTATCTATGCCATAGGCTACGCGGTGGATGCTTCCGGAAACGACATGCTGGGAAGTGGATGGGATAAGCATTTTGATAATATGAATATGTTGGGCAGGCTGGGATTTAAAATTCCCGATAAGGAAAAACAGCTTTGCCTGGGCATCGATGCAGTTATGGCTTTCATCAATCAATGGGAGCAACAGCGCGACGACTATCCCTATGAAATAGATGGTATGGTGATTAAGGTAGACGATATTGCATTGCAGCAGCGATGCGGATATACGGCGCACCATCCACGCTGGGCGATAGCCTATAAATTTAAAGCGAGAGAGGCCACTACCCGATTACTGGATGTGGAATACCAGGTCGGTCGCACGGGAGCGATAACACCGGTTGCAAAAGTGGAACCTGTTTTTGTGGGAGGGGTGACGGTGAGCAGTGTTTCACTTCACAACAGCGATAATATTCGCGATAAGGATATTCGCATAGGAGATACCGTGCTTGTGCAAAGGGCTGGTGATGTGATACCTTACATTGACCGTGTCTTACCCGAAAAAAGAGATGGAACAGAGGTGCCAATTGACTTCCCCGTCCTCTGTCCCAGTTGTCAAACTAACATCAGCAGACCGGAAGGAGAGGTGGTGTATCGTTGCAGCAATACCGAGTGTCCTGCACAGGCAGAAGAGCGACTCATTCATTTTGTTTCGAAAGATGCCATGGATATCGATGGAATGGGAAGAGAAACTGTGCTGGATTTTTACCGGCGTGGATGGCTGACGACCATCCCCGATATCTATCGCCTGCCTTACGATGCCATACTGGAGCTGGATGGATGGAAGGAAAAAAGCGTAGAGAAGCTGAAGACCGGAATAGATAATAGCCGACAGCAGCCCTTATGGCGATTATTGAATGGATTTGGCATTCGGCATGTAGGAGCGCAAACCGCGAAAGACCTCGTCAAAAGCGTACAACACCTTACCGATCTTTTTCATTGCACCACCGAGCAGTTAACAGATATTGAAGGAATAGGCCACAAAGTAGCGGCATCCATTACCGATTTCTTTCATAATGAAGGGAACCGGCATATGATACGAACGCTGGAGGAGTTAGGCGTGGCTATGCATCAGGAAGCCCCTGCTACTTCCGGAAAGCTCGATGGACTGACTTTCCTGTTTACCGGAAGTCTTACAGCCTTCACCCGCGATCAGGCTAAAGAGATGGTGGAACGCAACGGTGGCCGGTTATTGAGCAGCATCAGTCCCAAGTTGCATTACCTCGTGGCCGGGGAAAAGGCGGGAAGCAAGTTGAAAAAGGCGCAGGATATACCTTCTATTCAAGTGCTTTCAGAGGATGAATTTTTAAATATGATTTCCTGATACTGTAATACTTTGTATTTTTAAAGTATGGAAATTGTAAAGCAACGCATGGCCAATCCGGCAAGAACTATCCTTGGGATACTTTCTGTCGTTCCGATAATAAGCATCATATGGTTGCTGGTCTACATCTTCACCCGACTGGTTCCTTATTTTATAGAACTGGAAAACTCCGGAATGGACCCCAGTCCGGGAGAAATCTTCTCTATGCTCAGCGGCCTGATTGTCACCGTAGTAATTATGGGTTTCCTGCATTTCGGCTTGCTGGTATTCTTTATCATCCATCTTATGCAGGACCATGCAGCCAAGGACGGCGACCGACTTGTCTGGTTGTTACTGTTGTTGTTTTTTAATCCATTTTCCTACCCTTTCTACTGGTACTTCAGGATTTACAACGACAGGCATATGTCTACCCGGTAAACTGCTTATCCTTTGTTTTTGGTTCGGACAAACAAGGCTACAATAGCAGTCGTTACAATGCCCATTGCAGGCGTAAAGATGACACTTTGGATGATGTAGTTTTTCATATTGAAATAGGCCTCCGCTTCTGCCTGGGTTGATTTACCATGGTCCACACTATAGGCAATCATATTATCAAAATAGTTAGGTGTAATGATGGCACTCGTAATATATTGGGTGATGGGTACGAACAGTGTTATCACCGCAGTCATTATTAAACCAGCCATAAAAGCTTGTCGATACGATATGGCTCCGTTGTAGAAGTTCTTCTTTTTGTCGCGCAGGGCCAGTACATAGAGCAGGATGGCAGGGATAGCAATCAGATTGGTGACAATCGGATGTTGTTCAATATGTTCATCATGCAGTCCCGATAGTTTTTCGAGCAGCATTCATAGCAGGGTCATTCCTATGAACAGGAAAGCCCACTTCAATTCAATCGCGTAGTTTTTCATAGTTAGGTTGGTTGTAGTGATATCTAATATACAAACTATCCGTATTATGCCGGAGTTTGATGTAGAAATGACAAAACACTATGGGGCTGCAAAGGGTGCTTGAGCTGGATTATGTATTTTAGAGCCAATCTTTTGATACATGAAAACATTTATTTTATTGACCGGATTACTGCTGTTTACTGTGGTCGGGCAGGCGCAGGAACTGCAGGGTATAAGCGTGCTTTCGGTCGCTGAGGAGCGGGGCTTCGCCACTATTCAAATAGCCTCAGAAGCACCATTTATTGCCGGTGGCAACAGGTATGTATTGCATATAGGTGATGCTGTCTTTACCAGGTCATTGCATCCTGAAGGCGATTTGCATCTCTTAACCATTTATGTACCCATTGAAGAATGGACGGAAGTACCGGCAGGTGCGCAGGCTTTGCTGGTATATGGTTTATACCGGGAGAATACTTTTCTTCAATCGCGTTTGCAACACGGTGTAAGTGGCTTGTACGCACAACTGGGTAATTTGAAATAGACCGAGATGAAAAAAACATTTATAGTATATATACTTTTCATAAGTGCATTGGTGACAGCTCAAACGCCTGATCCGGGCATATCCGGACCACTGGCGGTAGCTTCCCAGAGTTATGATTTTGGCCCGGAAGCATTTGATCCACCGTCTTTCCCGGATGCAGTGGAGGTTACCGGTAATGTCCATTATCCGGTTGATTTGTCCGGAGGCCCTTATCCTGTTTTATTGTTCCTGCACGGTCGTCATTCCAGCTGTTATAATCCGGCAACGTCTTCTACCAATATCAGCTGGCCCTGCACAGGAAGTTTTGTGCCTATTCCCAGCTATGAAGGCTATGATTATCTGGCTGAGCATTTTGCCAGTCTGGGTTATATCGTAATCAGCGTTTCTGCCAATAGCATTAGTTCTACCGACAACTTTGTTTCCGACTATGGTATGCAGGCCAGGGGGGAGTTGCTGCAGCACCATCTGGATCTGTGGAGCGAATGGAACACCACCGGCGGAGATCCGTTCGGGGATACCTTTGTCGGGAAACTGGATCTTTCGAACATAGGTACTATGGGTCACTCCCGCGGTGGGGAAGGTGTGATTTTTCATGCGCTTTACAATCGATCCCTGGGAAGTCCTTACGGCATTAACGCAGTCATTACGCTGGCACCCGTCGATTTTAACAGGCAAATCTTAACTGGTACACCCATCCTGAATATTGCTCCCTATTGTGATGGCGACGTTTCTGATTTACAGGGGGTGCATTTTTATGACGATTCCCGCTATGCTGAAGTGGATGATGAAGCACCGAAGCACGGGCTACTCCTGTTGGGGGGTAATCACAACTTCTTCAATACCGTTTGGACGCCAGGTTTGTTTCCCGCAGGCACTGCCGATGACTGGGTATTTGTAGACTGGACACAGAGCGATGATCACTGCGGGGCTTCGGCAGCTGATAACGGTAGAATGAATCCTGCTACGCAGCGGAATGCGCTGCTGGCGTACTCCAGTGCTTTCTTTCGGATGTATATTGGCAACGAAACTGAATATGCGCCCATTCTGGAAACCGATGATGTGGTTCCACCAGCTTCGGCTACCCTCGAAGCAGATGAAGTGTTTGTTTCCTATCATCCTTCAAATAGAAAAAAAGTAAATTTAAATAGCCTTACCAGCGAAGCTTCCGAGACAATCAATGACCTGGGTGGTGCAGCGGGTGCTTCAGGATTGGTGACATTCGATATTTGTGGAGATGATCTGGGAGAGCAGTATTGTCTGGATGTAGGCAGTTCACAGGAACCCCATTGTAAATCTGGGGGCATTACCATGCCGGGTTTATCTCAATTGCGCATTGAATGGAACAGCGCAGGAGATTATTTTGAAAACCTGTTGCCTGAAAGTTTTCACGATCTTTCGCCCTTTGATGCTATTCAGTTCAGAGCTGCCAATGACTTTTCAACGAACAGCACTACAACAGATTTCTTCGTTCAGCTGGAAGATGCAACGGGCAATCTGGCTTCACTGCCAGTTAGTGATTACAGCAATGTTTTGTTTTATCCACCGGGAGACATAGGCACTACGCTTCCGCGTATCATGCACAACACGGTGAAAATACCCCTCGAAAATTTTTTAGGAATAGACCTTACTAATGTGATAGCGGTGCGACTGATTTACGATGGAAGCAGCTCTGATGGCATTTTAGTTTCTGATATATTATTAAGTGCTGATGAGATAATATATCTCCCGCCATTGGCCAATTTTAGCGCGAACATAACCTCTACCTGCGATGGCGTTATTCAATTCACAGATAACTCCTCCTTCTTTCCTGAAAGCTGGCTATGGGACTTTGGAGACGGAAGTACATCGACAGAAGAAGACCCATTACATACCTATACTGACAACGGGATTTATACGGTTACCCTTACAGTAGAGAATCCTGCAGGAAGTAATGTTTTGTCCATACCTGCTTTCATAGAAGTAAACAGGCCGGATGCTCCGCTTGTCGTAGCTGAAAATATTTGTCTGGGAGATACCGCACTGGTGGAAGCAACTCCCTTATCTGGGGGAACAATCTTCTGGACAGCCGCCGATGGTGCTGATCTGGGTTCCGGGAGCAGTTTAATATTCCCGACATTGACTTCTACTACCGTCTTTGCCCAGGAATGGGTGGAGAGTCCCCTGCTTTCGCTAGGACCTGAGGACAATACCTTTGGCGGTGGCGGTTATTTCGACGGGAACGATTTAAGAGGGATATTTTTTGACGTATTCTCTCCCTTCACGCTGGAATCTGTAAAAGTATATGCCGACAGTCCCGGTGAGCGAACCATTCAGGTGCTGATCGGTGAAGGGGGCTCGGTGGTGCATTCGCTTACTCTTTTTCTCACCACAGGGGAACAGGTTATCGACCTCGGCTTTTCAATGGAACCCGGGCTGCAATACTATATAAAGGTTACAGGCGATTTGGTGGATCTTTTCCGCATCAATGATGGATCACCTGACTACCCTTATGAGCTGCCCGGAATAGCCGCACTCACCGGTTCGAATGTAAGCGGCTCGGAACAAGACTATTACTATTTCTTTTTCGACTGGATAATCAGGGAGCCGGCTTGCGTCAGCGAGTTGGTGGAAGTGCCGGTTACCGTTAATCCGCTTCCTGTAGTTTCTGTAAGTAACGATACCACTATTCTGGAAGGAAGTTCCATCACACTGACAGCAGCAGGTGGCATAGCCTATAGCTGGGAGCCTCCCACCGGACTGAGTGATCCCACAAATGCAACACCGCTTGCCACTCCTTTGGCAACAACTACTTACACTGTAACAGTAACAGATGCCAACGGTTGCCAGGCAATAGATAACGTGACAGTCACGGTAAGTCCTCAGACAGCTATAGAAGATCAACTTTGGGGACAGGTGCAACTCTATCCGAATCCTGCCAGCGAAGTATTGGTAATTGCTGGGCTGCCCGGTGGACAGGTGGATGTGGAGGTTTTCAATTTGCTGGGAACATGGGTTGGAACCTACAGCATCTCAGGCACCGTCGGGGAGTTAGCGGTGCAGGATTTACCGGCAGGCAGTTATGGCATCAGGATGGTTTTCGGAGGGTCCAGCTACCATGATATGTTTGTCATTCAGCGCTAATCACAAGCCGGAGGTAGTCGTTTCAATTCCTGTCGCCAGTAGGAGGAACATATCTTTTCAAGATAGCCTTGGCAATAGCTTTCTCTGAATAGCTGTACAGATAGTAGGTTACTCTGATTTTGTTCTTGCCCAGCTTTTTAATAAAAACATCTACACCGTTATCGCATTTCAAAAAACCATCGGTAATGGTTTCTTTATAATGAATTTTACTTTTGCCGGGTTGCTCCATCGACCAGTAACCGCTGCAGCCCAGTGACGGGTAAGCAATCATGGGTCGGGCGATATCTAGAACTGTCAGCTGCACTTCCCACTGCTGTTTGTCAATTTGCAGCCCTGTACCTTCCCAGTAGCCTTCCAGCCATACCGCTGATTCCGGTTCCTGCGCCAGCAATACATGGTTGCTCCCAAGTGCTCCTGTTAAGCCTACAAGTAAAAATAGTCGGAGGTGGATATTCATTGATTTCATACTGTTTTGCTGGTTTGGTTCACATGCTTAAAGTTAAGTAATTGAACGATTGTGGAGCTTCATTTGGTATGCAGGAACAGCTAATCCAACTGCGTACCTGCTGAATTGGTTGAGAAGGCTGTGTGAATCGCCGGCTTTGCAGGCCCCTACGGGTCTTTTAGGGTGTAAGTGTCAGTGAAAGTTGACATTGGTCACCTTATCCCCCTGTGAAGCTGCGTAATATTACCCTCGTAAACACCTGTTTAGGTGCACCCTTTTATTAAATCGAATGTGATGCACAACAAATACATGTTGTTCATCTTCTTGTTCTTCATTCCGTTGGGAATGATGGCCCAGCCGGTCAACGACAATTGTAGTGATGCCATTTCCATTCCGGTCGAATCCGGAACCTGCACCACCCCCGTTTACACCACAACAGACGCTACATTGGAGGCGACTGATCCGGCACCCACCTGTTGGTTTCCCGACGGGCCTGACGAAAATGTGTGGTTTACTTTTACTGCAACAACGGCGGCCGTTGAGATTTCGACCTTCTTTGATGGAACGATTGCCAATACACAGGTGGCAGTATTTAGCGGTACCTGCGGGTCTTTTACGCAGATTGCCTGTCAGGAAGACCTGGACCCTGGTCTTGGTATAACAGATGTTATGATCTATGTCGATGGGTTAACTCCCGGAGTGACCTATTACATCATGGTAGATGGCAACTTTGGTCAAAGTGGCACTTTTGGCATATGTGTACAGGAGATGACACCCTGGCCGGAGCCTTCCGGTGATGATTGCCCTGAAGCTGTATTTCTGTGCTCCAAAGATGATCTCTTTGTTCCCGATGGAACGGGTAGTGACGGTGCTCTGGAAGAGGTTCCTTCTTGTTTTGGCAGTGGTGAAATTGCCTCCGACTGGTACACCTTTACAGCGGCGAATAGCGGCACCCTTACTTTCAATATTACACCTTCCGGTGCGGTGAATTTCGACTGGGCTGTTTATGATATCAGCATGTCACCCGGAGCATTGTGTAATCTGAGTGATGAGCTGGCTTGTAACAGTGCTGTTTCCACCGGTATTACAGGTGCCGGTTGCGGAGGTGCAGCCTGTTCCCCCGCGTTGTCGCTCATAGCAGGACATACTTATGCGCTTTTGATCAATCGTGAAACAGCTGCTTTTTCAAGTGGCTATACACTTTCATTTGGAGGGACTGCCGGTTTTGATGCGCCAGCAACAGGTTTCGAGTATGATGCTTTCGTATGTGTTGGGGAGAGCGATCCCTTTGAGGTGGAAGTACCCGGTGATGGCATGTATTTCTGGAGTTTTGGCGATGGAGGAACTGCTGTTGGGGAAGAGCCTAATCACACCTACACATCAGCAGGAACCTATGAGGTGGTCTTATTATCCTTTTCCCCCGGAGGATGTCCCGCTGTTGCACTGGGTTCGGTATCGGTATCAGATGGTCCTGACTTGAGCATTGTACCGGAAGATCCTGTTATTTGTCTGGGTGATGGCGTTACGCTTGACCTCACCTACGTGCTGACAGAGGACTGCGAACCTTTTACATTTATCATGGACGAAGGGTTTGAAATTCCGGATGACGAAATTTTAAGCATTCCTATTCCGGTAACAGGTGTTGTGCCTGCTGTGGTTTCGCCGGGAATTATCGCATCTGTTTGTATAGATATTGAACATACCAATGATGCTGATCTCGATATCTGGCTGCAATGTCCGGATGGTACGTTGATAGAATTATCGACTGACAATGGTGGCACCGGCAACGACTATAGTGGTACCTGCTTTGTGCCCACAGGAGCAAGCTCTGTAACCACCGGTACTGCCCCCTTTGCCGGAAGCTATCTGCCGGAACAACCTTTCACCGATTTGACGGGTTGCAATACCAACGGGGTTTGGCATATTGTCGTCACTGACGATTCACCGGGTGGCGAATTAGGTTCCATAGAATTTGCATCTATAACCTTTGCCTGCGATGTTGTTCCGGCCAGTATTGTCTGGTCGCCTGCCACCGGACTTTCATCCACCACCGTAGAAGACCCCTATGCCAGTCCGACTGTCACTACCACCTACACGGTGACAGTAACAGATGTAGGCGGGTGCTCGTCAGATACTACCGTTACTGTTACCGTAGTCGATGGTGCTTCGGCCGGGTTCTCTTACCCTGGGACTCCCTATTGTACCGGAGATGCAGACCCCCTGCCCGTTTTAGATGCCGGCGCGAGTGCTGGTTCATGGTCGGCAAGCCCTGCCGGTTTGGTTATCGATGCTATGACCGGCGAAGTAGATCTCTCACTTTCAGCCGCAGGAACCTATACCATCACTAATTATGTAAGTGCTGTTGGTTCTTGTCCCGATGCAGTGGCTACTTATGATATCGTTATTGATACATCTGCAACGTTTTTTATAGCAGCTGCCATTTGCAGCGGAGAGACCTATATATTGCCCGACGGCTCTACCACCAATACAGCAGGAACTTATACGGTTGTGTTAGCAACAGCTACTGGGTGTGATAGTGTTGTGACAGCGACCTTGACCTTGACACCGACTTATGCGTTGACAGAAGATGTCGAAATCTGCGAAGGTGGTTCCTATACTTTGCCCGATGGAACTGTGGTGAGTACGGAAGGAACTTTTGTTTCCAACTTGACAACCGTCGATGGTTGCGACAGTGTTATAACAACGACGTTAACCTTGACGCCGACGTTGACCACCACCCTGGATGCTTCTATTTGCGCGGGAGATAGTTATATCCTTCCCGATGGAAGTGCGACATCAACTGCCGGATCTTATTCCTTCACCTTTACCTCAGCCTCAGGTTGCGATAGTGTTGTTACGGCGACGTTAACCTTGACGCCGACTTATGCTGCGACAGAGGATGTGGAGATATGCGAAGGCGGTTCTTATACTTTACCCGATGGAACAGTGGTGAGTACCGAAGGAACTTTTGTTTCCAACTTGACAACTGTTGATGGTTGCGATAGTGTTATTACAACGACGTTGACTTTGACGCCGACGTTGACCACCACCCTGGATGCTTCTATTTGCGCAGGAGATAGTTATATCCTTCCCGATGGAAGTGCGACATCAACAGCTGGATCTTATTCCTTCACCTTTACCTCAGCCTCAGGTTGCGATAGTGTTGTGACGGCGACATTGACCTTGACACCGACTTATGCGTTGACGGAAGATGTCGAAATCTGCGAAGGTGGTTCCTATACTTTGCCCGATGGAACTGTGGTGAGTACGGGAGGAACTTTTGTATTTAACTTGACAACCGTCGATGGCTGCGATAGCGTTGTTACAATACATCTGGAATTATCACCACTTCCCGTTGCGGTAGTCAACTTCGATGTTGCCGGTATTTGTTTTGATGGTGGGTGGCAGGAAGCCACAGTCAGTCCCGCAGGTGGGGTATTAAGTGGTACGGGCATTACAGCAACACATTTCGATCCTGCCCTGGCTGGTCCGGGTGGACCTTATATTATTCAATACATTTATACATCAGCATTAGGCTGTGCCGATACGGCTTATACTGAAATAGAGGTATTCCCCCTTCCTGCAGTCGATCTGTTCGCACCTTCCATTGCCTGTATAGAAGCCGATCCTATACTTCTGACGGGTAATCCGATTGGTGGGGTTTTCACTGGAGAGGGTGTCGTTGACAGCTTCTTTATGCCTTCCTTGGCAGGAACTGGTGCTGCAGCAGTTACCTATTCCTATACCGATGGAAACGGATGCGCGGCGAGCAGCATTGTCTACATAGATGTAGTTCAAAATATGGTTGATGCAGGCCCCGATGTTACCATCAACATAGGTGATTCTGCTCTGTTGTATGTTGTCAGTGATGGCAGTTTAATCTGGTCGCCTGCAACAGGACTGAGCTGTGAAGACTGTGCGGACCCCATCGCTTCACCCTTACAGACAACCACTTATCTGCTTACTGAAACGGATGGCAACGGCTGTCTGGCAACAGATTTAATTACCGTTACCGTAGAGGCATCTGAAGAGTACACCATCTTCATCCCGAACTCCTTTACCCCTAATGGCGATTTGGCCAATGACTATTTCCTTCCGATGGGATTTAATATTCAAAGAATTCTAACCTTACGCATTTACGATAGATGGGGAATGTTGATGTATGAAAACGGCGATATTCTGCCGGGCGACTACATTGGTGGATGGGATGGCACATTTAAAGGGAAGCCTGTCAATCCTGGTGTCTATGCATATGTAGTGGAATTTCTCCTGCCCGACGGCAGTGTGCTGCAACGCGGTGGAAATGTAACCCTGTTGCGTTAGCTGCTACTCTATCACTATGGTACCATTATGCTGTCTTCCATCGTACTGAACATAGTAGACATAATTCCCTGAGGGCAAGTCACCGAGTTCAATGGTGTATTGCGGACTTTCGGTGGGAATATACACCTGCATCATTTGTTTCCCTTCCAGATTAAACAACATAAATGCAGCATCGTCACCTGAGGGGTTTAAGCCATGGATGGTAACTGTCCCACCTGTCGGATTGGGATACACAGTAACGGGATCATTCAATGGATTAACAATGTTGGTGCCCGTTAGACAGCTGTGCGCTGCATTGAAGAGCACTTGTAAAGAATCAATAGGCTCTATGCCCTGAGCGCCGGTGGTCTTTACTGCCACAAGCAGGGAGGGGTTGCCGGGTAAATCATCGGTTTGCGCAACCTTGAGAAAGGCAAATAGGGAGGATGTGCCAAATCCGGCACATCGGGTATCAGCGCCAATAATATTGGCACCCTGCATGGCAGCCATCAGCTTGCAGGCGAGGTCACCCTCTTCTGCCAGAAACCGCGCTTCCATGCTGTCGAGTATTTCAGGACCTAATAAAATATTACCCTGAATAGAATAGGTTGCTCCTGTGCGATGTCCCTTATAATCGTCGGTACTGGCACCGGTATGCGCAGCGCTTTGCGGTCCGTCCCCTACAAATGCTACTACGCCATATTGCCGAATGGTAGGATTGCCTTCTACGTCATTGGCCACCAGCCAGTCAATGATCTCTTCCGGAGTGTCGCCTGCCTCCATTCTTTCTGCAGCATTCTGCTGGTTGGCTGCGAGGTAATATGCCTGTGTATTGATAGCCCCTAAACCCGGAAAAAGTTCTCCTAAAAAATCGATGGGATAGCCCGGAAAAAACGAAAGGTTGACACAGGATGCACCTGCACTGCCCACTTCCCCGGTAACACTGTCGACAGCTACAATCGAAAAGGTATCCTGTGCATGGATGCTGCCAAAAGCTGCCATACAGAATAAGGTAAGTAACGTGTTTTTCATTACCCTAAGGTAGCGGAACTGCGCCAATTGAGGCAACCCTGATGCTATTATTGAATTTTCCGGAGGATCAGGAGTTTATTTAGCAAGGCGCAATGCTGCAGCATAGGCATCGGGCAGGGGAGACGCTTCTATTGCACGGGCAGCAGGTTCTACATCATAATCTACACGTGGAAAGTTCACAGCAAGCTCGCCGTTATCATGCAGCTCCAGTATTGCATAACAGGCACGGGGGTCCCCATCTTTGGGCTTGCCCACCGAACCAATATTAATGGCATGGTAGCGAAGGCCCTCTGCATCTTCCAGGGTACGATGGTAAGGTTGATGGGTATGGCCGAAGCAGAGGATGCGCGCATTAGCAGATTGCATGATGCGCATCAGACTGTCCGCATCCCGGTCCTCAAAAAGGTATTCGTTGATGCGGCGCGGACTTCCGTGCACCAGTAATATATCAAAATTATCTACATCTAATTGAAAGCTTAGTCGAAGGTGACGCGGCAACATTTTTAGATAGTGCCTTGTAGTATCGCTCACCATGCTGTTGGTATAAGCTATCGACACCGCCCCATTGGCTTTGTCGGCATCTGTTTTGTAGGCACAACCGCAGCTGTCGCTGTTCAAGCCTATGCCTTCATCGTAGTTACCTGCAATGGTGGGGATGCCACGCCGCCGGATAAGGTCGGTGACTTCATTGGGCCAGATATTATAGCCAACCAGATCGCCCAGGCAATAGACTGCATCCGGCTGTTGTTGGTCGATGTCTGCAAGTACTGCTTCCAACGCAGGCAGATTTGCATGGATGTCGGAGAAAAGAGCGATTTTCATATCAGGTATATTTCCATTTATTAGCCAGTCGCACCAGTGATAGCATAACGGGTACTTCAATGAGTACGCCCACCACCGTTGCCAGGGCCGCACCTGATTGCAGACCGAAAAGTGAAATCGCCACGGCAACTGCCAGTTCGAAAAAATTGCTGGCACCAATCATGGATGCCGGAGCGCAGATAGCATGTGGCAGCCGAAGGTATCTTCCGGCGAACCAGGTAGCAAAGAATATGAAGTAAGTCTGCAAGGTCAACGGAATAGCAATCAACAGAATGTGGAAGGGTCGTTGTGTGATTGTATCTCCCTGGAAGGCAAACAATAGAATTAAGGTAGTCAGCAATGCGATGATTGACACCGGTTTCAGGCGATGCAGAAATACCGTCTTGAACCATTCCTCTCCACGCTGTCGCAACAGCAGGCGGTTACTGATATATCCTGCTGCCAGGGGAATGACCACAAATATGATGACCGATGCACTGAGCACTTCATAGGGAATACGGATATCTGTAATGCCGAGTAACAGGCGTACAATGGGAATAAACAGTACCAATAGAATGAGGTCATTCACAGAAACCTGTACCAGCGTGTAATTCGCATCCCCTTTAGTGAGATACGACCATACAAATACCATCGCTGTGCAGGGGGCCGCTCCCAGCAGAATGGCACCGGCAAGGTATTGGTCAGCTTCTTCGGGACTCAGATAAGCTTTGAATACATAGTCGAAAAAAATCCATGCGAAGAAAGCCATGGTAAAAGGCTTGATGAGCCAGTTCACTACTACCGTTAAGCCCAGCCCTTTCCAGTTTTTTCCCGCCTTGCCCAGCGATGAAAAATCGATTTGCACCATCATGGGATAAATCATCAGCCATACCAACACTGCCACAGGGATATTCACCCCATTCCATACCATATTGCTCAGCAATTGAATAGTATCGCCGGCCAGCTTGCCCAGCACAATACCCGCTGCGATGCAGGCTGCTACCCAGAGGGAAAGGTATTTTTCAAAGGTTCCCATCTTCGACAGGCGTTTAACAGCAACCCGAACCGGGACTGCAGTGGGTGTTCACTTGAATCATATCGCTGATATCTACCATGGATGCATGTTGCGCGTCCTTAGGTTTTTCGGCGTACACCGTAATGCTAAAGATGCCTGTCTGTTCTTGTTGAAACTTTTGCAGGGCATCAGCATCCAAATACTTATTCAGAATGTCTTCAGGCAGGGTAATGGTCTTGCGTTTTTGCAAGGTAGTATTTTCGAATCCGGCGGCCTTGATATGACCCAGGTACTCGTCTTCCTGAATGGCACCAGCAACACAACCCGCATACATCTCCGCGTCTTTGCGCAATGCTTCCGGTAGCTCACCTACCAGAACGATATCGGAGATGCTGAAGTGACCTCCTGGTTTGAGCACGCGGAAAATCTCGCGAATCACTTTTGGCTTTTCAGGCACCAGGTTCAGGACACAGTTGCTCACCACCACATCTGCCAGATTATCGGAAACCGGCATATTGTCTATATCACCTTCGCGGAACTCCACATTATTGTACCCCAGCTGTTCCGCATTAAAGCGTGCTTTCTGTATCATCGCCGGGGTGAAATCGATGCCGATAACCTTACCCGTTGCACCTGTTTCATGACGTGCAACAAAGCAATCATTTCCGGCACCGGAACCCAGGTCAATCACCGTGTCACCTTCCTGTATGTGGGCAAATGCCGTTGGCAGACCGCAGCCCAGTCCGAGATCCGCTTCGGGAGTATAGCCCTCCACGTCCGTGTAGTCGTCCATCATAATATTGTAGATCTTATTGGAGGTGGACGTCGCTCCACAGCAGGAAGCGGCATTGGTGTCCTTGTCCTGCAGCGCAATGGCACTGTATTTCTCGCGGACAATTACTTTCAATTCTTCATTGGCAGTCATAGTAGTAGTTTTTTATGATAGTTATGAGTGGAGGGTTCTTTCAGCAGCACGCATCGGTTGGCGCACCCAGTTTTCCGAATAGTCCGTTGAATAGCCCTTCCATTTCCTTCCATTTTTGGGGGTGTATGCAATAGCAAACCGACACACCTTCCACTGTACCCTGAATGATGCCCAGGTCCTTAAGTTCCCGCAGGTGCTGACTGATGGTTGCCTGTGCCAGTCCCAGCTCTTCTACCAGGTCGCTGTTGATGCAGGCATTCGCTTCCAGCAGAAATTCCAGTATGGCAATACGGGCGGGATGACCGAGTGCTTTGGCCAGTCGCGCCAGCTCATTCTGCTTGTCGGTAAACAGGTGTGTATGTGTAACTCCCATTGATAATTAATTACATTGCAATATTACGATGAATAAACAAAAAAACAAAAAATAACTTAGAAATAGGTGTCTCCCGCAGTATGACACAAGAGGAAATCAATTTCACCAGAGAAGAGCTGAAAAAAGAGGAAGCAGCTGCACAGGGCTGGACCTATTTAGGTGACGATGGACTTTGGGAATATTGGGAAAATAAGGGTGTGATATTTTGGTTCTCCGCCAGCGACATCGGTGCCGGGTCTGAAACGAATATGTATACCAGAAAGCAGATCAGAATGGATGGATAGAAAACGCTTGCAGGTTCAAAGTCGTCTGATATATTACTTTTTGCATTAAATTTAAGGAACGAATAGACGGCAGTGTAGATGAAGTGAGCGACTCAACAATATGCATGAAGCATCCAAAAGTTGCGAAATTTGGAGTAGCGAAATGCGAATGGGGTGCACACTGTTTCATATATGCGTCATGATATCATCGACCCAATACAAAGTACAAGCATGAAAATATTGCGAAAGATTGGAAAGGTCCTGCTCATTCTGTTGGGCAGCATTCTGGGTTTATTGCTGATTTTGCTGCTCATCATCAGAATCAATAGTACGGGCGTAGAGGAACCGTTTAAAGATGAAAATGGCAAAGTGCTGGAGAACAGCATTGCCATGCATGAAGACATCATGATTAACGGTGTTCCACAACGCATTACCATTCGCGGTAAAGACAGGAATAATCCTGTTCTCCTGAAGGTGCACGGTGGACCTGGCGGTGCAGGACCACCCATATTGTACAGATTGATTGGGGTGGATCTGGAAGACATTTTCACGGTATGCTACTGGGAACAAAGAGGAGGGGGTAGTGCCTACATTCATTACGGTGATGCAATTCCGGATGAAACGATTACACTCGAACAAATTGTAGATGATGGACTGGAAGTGGTGCAATACCTGCGACAACAATTTAAAAAGGATAAGATCTATATAGAGGGCATATCATGGGGAACCACGGTAAGCGCGTTTATGGTGCAGAAAAATCCTGATTTATTTGAAGCTTATATTGGCATCGGACAAATGGCCAATCAGCCGCTATCGGAACAAATGTCTTATGACTTTGTCATGGAACAGGCTGTACAGAATAGCGATAGCATATCCATCAATAAGCTGAAGGAAATAGGCAGACCGCCTTACCCTGACAAATCGGCTGAGGAAATGGCAGCAGCATGTGATGTGGAGCGTTCCATTGTGAATATATATGCTCCTCCAAAGGAAGTCATCTTTAATCCCTGGATGATTAAAGATATCTTATTGGATAAAGGAATGACCTTCAAGGAAAAATTTGACCCATTTATAAAACCTATAAATGCAAATGCCTATATAATTCTATGGCCTACCTGCTTCCACGTCAATCTGATGCGCGATGTTCCCGAGTGGAAAATTCCGGTGTACATCATTCAGGGTGAAAATGACCATTATACCGAAACAGTACTCGCCAGGGAATATTTCGATTCCATAGTAGCTCCTGAAAAGAAATGGTTTCTGATGGAAGGGAATGCACATGCTGCCAACTACGAAGATCCTGACAGGTACAGATCTATTTACATCAACGAAATTCTCCGGAATTGAAAAATATATTGCTCTGCAAGCTTCCTGCTTGCTACCTTGCTTGTGCCTTGTAGACAACATGGAATGCAAAAAAAGCACATAACCATTATTGGAGGAGGGCCGGCTGCGCTCATGCTGGCTGCAGAACTCGATACAGAAAAGTATGAGGTCACCTTATGTGAAAAGAAAAAAACCGTAGGTAGAAAGTTCTTAGTAGCCGGAGAAGGCGGCCTCAATCTGACCTACCATGCACCCCTGGAAGAACTCATTCAGCAATATTTCCCTGGTGCCTTCATGGATCCCATTATTCGTCGGTTTACCAATGAAGATTGGATAAGCTGGTTGCATGCTCTGGGAATTACCACCTTCAGCGGTTCCAGCAACAGGGTTTTTCCTGAAAAGGAATGGAAACCTATAGATGTCTTGAATGCCATTGTGACGCGCATCAGGAAGAGGGGAGTACATATCCGAACGGACACCCAATGGCTGGGTTGGAAAGAACAGGGGCAGCTGCTTTTTGAAGGATGGGAAGAGACGGAAACGGACATAGTAGTTTTTGCCCTCGGTGGAGCCAGCTGGAAGGTGACAGGAACAGATGGTGGGTGGCGCAAAGAATTCCTCGAACGAGGCATAGATGTACGACCATTCCAGGCAGCTAATTGCGGATTTGCTGTAGCCTGGACCCAAGAATTTTTAAGTGCACATGAAGGAAAGCCGCTAAAGAATATCGCACTGCGATACAGGGGACAGGTGGCAAAAGGGGAGTTGGTTATTTCCAAACTGGGGCTGGAAGGCAATGCCATCTACGCCTTGAGTCGGCTGCTTCAGGAAGGGTTGCAAAGCGAATCGCAGGTTGTTATTCATCTGGACCTCAAACCCACCATGTCGCATGAGCAGGTGCAACAGAAGTTAAGAAACTCCTTGCTGACTAAAGTGACCGACATATTAAAAAAAGACTTAAACCTTGACAGCACCGCTATTGCCATTGTAAAACAGTGTACGGACAAGGATACCTTCCTGAATCCCACTCTGCTTGCTGCGGCGATAAAGTCTGTACCGATAGTTATTCACGGGGCCGATGAACTGGACAAAGCCATATCCACCCTGGGTGGCATTGCCCTCGATGAAATAGATGCGCATTTTCAATTGAAAAAAATACCCGGCACTTACGCCATTGGAGAGATGCTGGACTGGTATGCACCCACCGGAGGCTATTTGTTGCAGGGCTGTTTTAGTATGGGATGGGCATTGGCTCAGCACCTGAATACGCAATAAAACTTTAACTTGTGAAAATATGATACTGTCAAGCGAATTGCTGAAACAAAACTGAATTCATCATCCATGCGCATGTTGCAACCCATACAACTTTTCCTGCTGTGCTGCCTTATCGCTCCATAATTGAAGACCCCCGATTCCTGGAATTACTGGAAAGTGCTTCCTTCAGGGGTAACTGGACACAAAAAATATTCGAAGAGTATCTATCCTATCTCAATCCCCTGAGAGACCATTTAGAAAAGGAGCTCCATCAATAAACCGCAAGCGGAACAAGTGTGGTATGAGTCAGCCCTCTGGGGCATAGTTGAATCAGTTGGTAAATGCAGGCCGTTGGGAAGGAATGCCGTTCAATAAAAAAGGTTTTTGAAAGCGATGTAAGTACTACAATTTTGCAACGCGATTTTCGTTTGCAGAAATCGTTAAACCCTAATCACATGCAATTACTATCCAAACGCTCCTTATCAGCCATTTTCCTGCTGACTATCTGTTTTACAGCAATGGGTCAGGTACAGCCCTCAGCCGAAATAAAGAGGGCCATTATAGGCGACTTTTATATCCAGACAGGCATGTACCTGGAGCGAAATGCGAATGGTACGCTGGCGGATTTTCAGGCACTGGCACCACAGTCCGTTTTGTTGGCCAATGACTTCACAGATTATTCCACATCCAATGGATTCAGCATTACAGGAAACACCTTGTTTTCTGTGATGGTCGGACTTCAATTCAGCGATAAACAAAGGACTTATTACAAAGAGAATCCTGTGGTAAGACTGGGGTTTAGCTATTTTACCGGAAACACACTGACAAGCGGGGTTTTCAGAGAAACGCAGGTGCCCTTCGATACCCTGACATCAGCCAGCACAGGGCAAACACTGTACGTCGATTCTGTTACCATTGAGAATTACAATATGAATTATTCGTCGGAGCAGCTGCGTTTCGATGGTTCTTTCATTTATCGAACCAACCCTGCTGCGCGCTGGTCCATGTTTACGGGTGCAGGTATTACCGCCGGATTAGCAATTACCACCTATACCGATATTTACTACAGCAAGTACGGAAGAACAGATACGCGCTATGCCAATGAAACCCAATCCTCCTCCTTCAGCTATTCCAATTTTATTAGTAGCAAATCCGAAAGCTTTCAGAATAGAACCACCTTTGGTGCTTCCGCTTATGTGCCTTTAGGTATCGATTTTAGAATTGGAAAGGATAAGGAATTCTGGAAGCGGACGCACCTATTCTATGAGATAAGACCGGGCATCAACTTTACGGCAATTCCCGAGTTGCATACAGTTGCCAACGTAAGCCTGCAAAGCGGATTCGGACTACGGGTGTCCTGGGATTAATACCCAAGGACAAGTGGAGTGGAAAGCAATCAAGATCCCGAAGCTAAGTAGCAGGAGCTATGCTGATGCTTGGCTTATTAATCCAGTCGAAAGGAGTCGAAAAAGAGGCTATTGGGTTCACTGGTAGTTTCACCCTCTACGCTAACGGCAGAAAGTTGGTACATCAGTGTGCCCACGGCAAGCCCCTTGTAGGCAATCTTATAGTCGGCGAAAAAATCCCAGGCCTTTAAATCTGCGCTAATACCTATATGATCCTTGACCTTCCAGTCTTCACGGGAAACGAGAACCATCGCAACGGACTCCCAGTCATTTTCATCCAATTCGGATGGGCCCATGTAATTCACCAGTTCTTCTTCGGCATTGGGCAGGGTATACTGCACGGTGTCAGTTTGCAGATAGACCATAATATTGTACTGAATGCCATCCGCTTCTCCACTGGCGATGTAAAAGCTACCTACTTCATTGACTACAGAATCTTCCTGCAGGGGAGTGGGCATGGAAATGCTGAATCCGAATTCTTTTTTGGAAAACGATTTCCATTCGTTGGTTTGCGCCTGTAAAGGAATGGCCAGTTGGAGCATCCATCCCAGCAGCAATAGGGCTGTTGTTTTCATAGGAATAGAAAGGAGTTTTATCGACGGTGAAAGTACTATTTTTGCAAAACATGGATGCCAATTTTGAAAATTATTCTATAAAAAATATTTTGTTGCTTCTGGTGTTGGGAGTATCCCTGGTAGCTTGTCAAAAGGATTCCAACCTGCCGCCCAACAATGCATTGGTAGGAACGTGGCGCCTGATAGAAGTGTTACAGGATCCGGGCGATGGCAGTGGCACCTTCCAGCCCGTAGAAAGTGAAAAAACCCTCACCTTCCGCGCCGATAGCACTGTCATCTCCAACGGTATCATTTGCGATATGTCCATAAATGCTGATACTCCTAGCTCTGGGACCTACACCTTGTCCGATTCTACCATTAGCTCCGCATCCTGCACAGGTCAACAGCGTATTCGCTTCCAACTGGATGGTCCGGAGTTGACCTTGCATTATCCCTGTTTCGAGGCATGCATAGCAAAATTTATAAGGGAATAGCATAGGAATTCGAATTGTTTCCCTTGATGCCGGAAGTTGAATACAGGATACGCTGTCTGCAGACATACTCAGGGGTAATACACTGGATTTGGTTAGGTTTGTAGAGGGCTGTTCGATGGAAGACGGTCATAAAAAAAATACAAGTTAATATGAAAAAGGAATTTGAAGAGTGGGTAGACAACCATGTAGGTAACCAGGACAGTAAAACGGCAATCGTAACCGGAGCTAACACGGGAATCGGCTTTTATACGGCATTGGGACTCGCCAAAAAGGGAGCCAATGTTATACTGGCAGGACGGAGTGAAGAAAAGCTGCAACATGCCATTAGCAGCATTCTAGAGGATCTTCCTGCAGCGAGGGTCAGCATGGCTATTGTCGATTTGGCCAGTCTGCAATCTGTTAGAGACTTTGCAGGGCAATTCCTGAAAGATCACCGGCAACTCGATTTGCTGGTCCTGAACGCAGGTGTCATGATGCCTCCGGCTGCTACCACTGAAGAGGGGTTTGAACTGCAATTCGGCGTGAACTACCTGGCGCATTTTCTCCTTACGCAACTGCTCTTACCTGTAATGCGTAGTACACCCAATGCGCGGGTGGTAACAGTCAGCAGCATTGCACATCGTGCAGGTGTGATAGATTTCGATAACCTCCGACTGGAAAAACCTTTCGATACCCGCAAGCTCTACTACCAGAGTAAACTGGCTAATATAATCTTCGCCCTGGAACTGGCGCGCAGGGAGGTCGGTCAGGAGCAGCCTGTTATGTCTGTAGCCTGTCATCCCGGAATTACAGCTTCCGACCTTCAGCGTCATCTGGATCCGGAAATCATCAGGAAAATGAATTTCATGGAAACCTGGCAGGGAAGCCTTCCCACACTACTGGCGGCTACTAAAACGGATGTGCAGCCTGGCGATTACTACGGTCCGGACGGGGAAGGGGAATTCATGGGCTGGCCTGCACCTGGTGTGATAGAAGAGAGAGCTCTTGACACAGAGCTGGGAAAGCTTTTGTGGGAAAAGAGTATGGTATACAGCGGATTGCAGGGTAACGTGCAATATTAATTATACTGTACACATTCATGTTGACTTTGCCCAAAAGGATGCAGTTGGCTAAACAGGAAAAGATGGCTGCTTAAGAAGAATAAATACTTCAGATCTACTTCCAGAATTGTTCATAGCTTTTATCTTTAAGCATGAATAAATGGTGGATTGTTTTGTTGTTGGCAGTTTACTCAGACTGTTTTTCGCAAAATACTCAGTTTGTGAATGTGTTTATTGGAACCGATGGAACAGGGCATACATTTCCGGGTCCATCCATGCCTTTTGGAATGGTACAGCCCGGTCCTGATAACTACGACAGAGGGTGGAACCACACCAGCGGCTACCAGTTTCAGGACAGCATCTTAATGGGTTTTTCCCAAACGCGATTCAGCGGAACCGGTATTAATGAAATGGGGGATGTGCTATTGCTGCCTTTTGCAGAGCAGACAGATGAAACCTTAAAAAACCGATACTTTAAAGATTCAGAAAGCGCTTCGGTGGGGTACTATTCAGTACTCAAAAAAGACCAGGTCAAAGTAGAGCTTACCTGCACTGAACGGGTGGCTATGCATCGTTATACCTATCCGAACAATGAAGCAAAAGTGCTGGTGGACTTGCGCCATGGTCTGCGCTTTATTTTTGATGAGAACCCCCGGCAACTGGTATTGGACAGTGAAGTGGAGCTGGTAGACGACCATACGATTGCCGGTTATGGCCATACATCCAACTGGGTAGAACGAAAGTATTTTTTTACAATAAGCTTCGATCACCCTTTTCATGAGCTAAATACCGTATCCAGCGACTCGGATAATGCATCGGCATTTGTCTTGTACTTTGACCTCGATGCATCGAAATCGCTACAGGCAAAAATCGCCTTGTCCACTGTAAGTGTGGATGGAGCCACAGGGAATATGGATAAAGAACTTCCCGGCTGGGATTTTGATGCGGTGAGAAAATTTAATGAAGCTACCTGGAATACGTATCTGGAAAAAATAGATATAGAAGCAGATAGCCGAAAACAAGAAATCTTTTATACTTCCCTATATCATATGCTATTGCAGCCATCTAATATCACGGATGTGGATGGGCAATACAGGGGGGCTGATGATCTGATAGCAGTAGCGCCCAACAACGAATATTATGCCACATTGTCCATTTGGGATATCTATCGGGGTGCATGGCCATTATTGCAATTGTTGGTGCCTGAAAGGATAGACGGCATTGTACAAACCTTGCTCCTGCACCATAAGGCTGCAGGGTTTCTTCCTATATGGACTGCCTGGGGACAAGACAATTATTGCATGATAGGCAATCATGCCATACCGATGATATTATCGGCCAGCACGAATGGCTTCCGTGGTTTCGATAAAAAGGAAGCACTCAACGCCATGGTAATTACATCCACCGAAAGCCATATCAATTCAGACTGGGAGTTATACAACCATTACGGTTATTATCCTTTCGATAAGCTGGACAACGAAGCTGTTTCGCGCACTCTCGAAAGTGGTTACGACGACTGGTGTGTGGCGAGCATGGCCGAAATGCTGGGAGATACAACAACAGCGGCCACATTCTATCGTCGAGCTGCTTATTATACAAACTTGTTTGATGGAGAAACGAAGTTGCTCCGCGGCAAAGATACACGTGGCCAATGGCGAGAGCCCTTCGATCCGCTAACAGCCACATCTCCTTTAAATAATCCGGGCGATTACACCGAGGCCAATGCCTGGCAGTATTTCTGGACACCGGCTCAGTACGACGTAGAGGGAATGAAGCAACTACTGGGCGGCGATAAGGCGTTTACGGAACAGCTCAATACGTTCTTCACTATGGAAGCTGAAAACCCGAATAAGTTTCTCGGGCAGGAAGCTATGATTGGTCAGTATGCACATGGCAATGAACCCAGCCACCATATTTTGTATTTATATGCTTTTTCTAACGAACCCAAAACAGGCCAGCAATACATCCATCGGGTAATCAATGAATTTCACAACAACACCCCTGATGGTATGATTGGCAATGACGATTGTGGTCAGATGTCGGCCTGGTATATACTTTCCAGCCTGGGCTTTTATCCTGTAAATCCCGCCAATGGTGAATTCGTTTTAGGTGCACCGCAAATAAGCAAAGCGACCCTGCATTTGAACAATGGAAAAACGTTCATCATGGAAGCCCATCAGTTGTCTGATAAAAATATTTATACAAGTAAAGTCTTTTTGAATGGCACACCTGTAGAGCAGCCCAGCATAACCTTTCAGCAAATTGTGGATGGTGGCACCTTACTTTTTAAAATGACAGACCAATGAAATTAATCTTTTCTCTATTCTTATTATGTACAGTACATATGCAGGCACAAACCTATTCTGAAGCATTTGAACGATTACCTTTTGGAAGCATCAAACCTTCCGGGTGGATCAAAACGCAGATTGAAAATGATGTAAATGGGTTTGTCGGCAAGCTCGATCAACTGGTACCCGATCTGTTGAACGACCCCATTTACAGCACTGACCGCTTGCACAAGAACAGCATAGCGAAGGAACTGGGAAATCTTAAAGAAGGTGATGCCGAAGGGGACGAACAGTATAAATGGTGGAACTCCGAAACACAGTCTAACTGGTGGGATGGCTACATTCGAAATGTATTATTGCTGGACAATCAAAAGGACATAGAAAAAGTTAAACGCTACATTATCGCAGTGCTGGCCACCCAGGATGAAGACGGGTATCTGGGGATTTATGATGCGGAGTTGAGGTATCAGTTTGAATCGGAGAATGGTGAATTATGGTCGAAAGCTACCTTATACAGAGGTTTGCTGGCTTACTACGAATATTCCGGCGATCAGCAGGTAGTGGATGCACTGGTACGGGCTGTTGAAAACGTTATGGAAAATTATCCGATAAATGCTTCCAGTCCTTTCAGTTCAGGAACAGGTTTTAACGGAGGTGTTTCACACGGACTCACTTTTACTGATGTGCTCGATAGACTGTATCAGCTCACCGGTGAAAAGAAGTACCAGCAATATGCACTCTTTTTATATAATGACTTCTCTAATACCTATCAAACGGAAGCGGATGTGCAGCTGGCCAATATTCTTAATCCTGATTATCGGTTAAAAGCGCACGGAGTGCATACATTCGAACACATCCGCCCATTGATTGTCGCCACTTTTGCAGCGCAAAGTATGGACATGGACAATGCGCTGCAAGTCTATCTGGACCGAATCCGGCAAGTTACTACCATTACCGGTGGCGCTATCGGCGATGAATGGATAGCAGAGCGGATGGCTGATGCTACACATACTGGATACGAGTATTGTTCCTTGCACGAATTACTTGATAGCTATACGGTTTTGATGCAGAAAACAGGACAAGCTATGGTCGGAGACCAAATAGAAAATCTGTTTTACAATGCAGCACAAGGGTCGAGGAATCCGGCTCACTCCTGCATTGCCTATTTGAAAACGGACAATTCCTATGAAATGCTGGGTACCAAAAATGGAGAAATAGAACCCGATAGAAAACAGACACGGTATAAGTATTCACCCGCCCACCAGGATGTCGCTGTTTGCTGCAGTCCGAACGCAGGCAGAATAACACCTTATTTTCTGCAGTCGTCATGGATGAAGGAAGGCGACAATACCCTGGTGGCCACCTTGTTGATGCCCAATGTATTGGAAACCGAAATAGGAGCATCTCGTTTGGTTATTGAAAACAAAACGGAATACCCCTATGGTAACCAATGCTTCTTTGCAATACATCAGGAGAAAGCCAGCCGGTTTAGTGTTAAAATTCGCATACCTGAATGGGTGAGCCGAATTGAAACAGAAGAAACCTATACTATAGATCAGCGTTACCTTATTATAAATCGGATGTTTGAGGCCAAGGATAGTATTAGCCTCACCTTTCATACTGAAGTGCAAGTAGCTACCGACGCCGGTGGAGCGCATTACTTCAAATATGGGGCACTGGTTTTTGCACTGCCTATAGCAGCAACAGAGATTATCGGAAAAACATATGCAGCCGGGTTTTCTGATTATACCTATACGCCACTTGATAACACGAGATATAGCTATACCGAAACGCCCCGCACATTCTACAAAGAGGGAAAGATTTATACTGAGTTAGTCAACGAAGCCACCCAAATTAAGGAACAAGTGGAGTTGGTACCTATAGGAGAAACTATTCTTCGGCAAACTACTTTTCATTAATTTCATTTTTTGTTACTGGGCGTTACCTATACCTGAAACGAAAACGACTGGTATCGAGCATTTTTCAAATGATTGTTCTACATTTATGAAGCTATTATACCTCCGTTATGAAACAACATCAGCTTCTGTTTTTCACCCTGCTGCTTGCCTTTTCGGCTACAAAAGCCCAATTCACCATCAACGATACCTTCGGTGACCTTTCAGCATGTGATACCATGACAAGAGGTATCTATATCGTTTGGTGGGATAAAGATTTCGATGCTGCAGACCAGGTGGATGTGCTGCTCGATACCATGATCAGCTACCGCAACAAATGCCTGACAGAAATGGGCATGCAGGATCCGCCGAATCCCCTCGATGGATATTACTATAATGTCTACCTCCACAGCAGCGGATACTTCGAAAGCTACGGCTGGGGCAATGGTCAGGGAACAGATGTGAATGGATATCCTTTCCTCACACTGCCTTTGTGGCTGGTCAATGACTGGCCCAATACCGCTCATGAAACATTTCATATTTTTCAATACAATGCCACCGCTCCCGGCTTTTCCTATTCAGGAGATAGCCAGTGGTATATAGAAGCATCTGCCAACTGGTTCTCCGCCAGAGAAAATCCCGATGAGCCGAGGCGCTTTGTAGAAGCTGAAAGTCTTGTGCGCATGCCGCATGTGCCTTTCTGGCTGAGCTACGATAACTTTCCTGCCGATTATCCCCCGAACTGGCAACGCTATGTACACCAGTATGCTTTGGCACTGCATCTGTATTATCTCACCGATGTAGTAGGTATCGATGAAGATATCATCACCTCTGGTTTGTACAGCACTACTACCGAGACACCCCAGGAATATATGTTCAATCTTCTGGGCGGCGAGGAGTTTCGCCAGTATTTCATGGATTGGGCAGCCCACATGACCAATGATTTCGATTTTATTCCGGCTTATCAGGCAGCTACCAATCTGAATGAATGGAATACCTATGCCGATCCGGACGACGACAATGAATACATTGTAGTGTATGAGAATGAAGGCACAGACGGCTGGTACCGTCCCGACTATGAACGCATCACCAATGCCTGGTCCTTCAATACCTATAAAATCACGAACAGTTTGAGCGAAACCTACACGTTCGAACTGAAAGGAGACAATGAAGGCAGCTACGGCGATGCCGCGTATTTCCAGGCACAGGTGCTGGTGCAGAACAGCAGCAGCGGTGCCAGTTTCCATAATCTGGCCATGACCAGCGACACTGAGGGCAGTTTAAGTTTGGCACTAACCCCGGAAGACACGGCTGTCTATTTTATCATCGCCGCCATGCCATCGGTTTTTGAAGATGAAAATCCTGACTTTCAGCTTTTCCCTTATGAGATGCAGATCAGCCTGGGGGTGGTGAATGTAGTGGAAGACCTGCAGCCATCGACTGTTATTCGTGCCCGGTACAATCTGCAAGGTCAGGAGGTGGAGGAAAATACACCCGGACTGCAGTTCCTGCTGTACGTTGATGGACGGGTGGAGAAGGTGGTAGTGCAATCCAACAGGTAATTGCACAAATGGCTGTATCCTGCAGGTAGTAGAATTAATCAAATTGCAGCTGGTGTAAAATGTAAGAAGCAGCATATGGTATATCCTCACATAGATATAACTTTACCCTAACTGACTAATTTGCATGATTAGAATATTTCGCACTGCAAGACAACGCCTGCTGCGTGAAAACCGCTTCACCCGTTATGCACTATATGCAGTTGGTGAAATCCTTCTGGTCATGATTGGTATTCTCCTGGCATTGAAAGTGAATGACTGGAGAGATTATCGCAACCTGCGTCAAAAAGAAAGGAAAACCCTGGAGCTCTTGATACGCGATTTGCGGGAAGACAGAAATAAACTGGAGGTATTTGACCGGAAGCTCCGCGAACAGGAACAAGCCGTAATTATGTTCATGAACTGTATTGAAAATGAGTGCAATCCTGATTCGGTTTTAACCTACGCAGCACAAGCGATTCGGGGTTGGAATTACAGGCCGACCTATCCAACCTATGAGGGACTGAAACTGAGCGGGGCACTGGATATTATTTCATCGCCTGATATACGTGACCAAATAATCGAATACCATGATGAGACTATTCCGTATCTGGAAGACCTCAGAGCGGCGTACCAGCTTCAGGGACACAAACTAAGGGATGCGCTGGAGCCTTACATTGGACATGTATATACTGATGACGACTGGAAGATTACAGGTGATTTTTCGACGCCTACTTTCCAATCAGATAGGCAGGCAATTCATGTATTATCTAATTTGGGAAATCGCTGTGACTGGATGGTACAGCGCATAGATCAATTATTTTACCCGGAGAATCAAGAGGTCACTGATTCTCTGACATTGTATCTTCAGGAACTTCATTGACCGCTTTTATGCACCGGCTTTTGCATTATAGTCTTCAAAAGCTAAGCGAATATTGGGTAGGGCGTTCGAACCTTATTTTATATGCAGCAATATATTCAAATTAAAAGTGGAGCGCTTTTCATTTTGAATATTTATTTCAGGGCATTACCAGCATTATTATTTA
>ERZ888423.447-NODE-447-length-41870-cov-7.984527_pt1 | contig 41870 bp, 42 predicted proteins | sample MGYA00520523_ERZ888423 | MGnify/ENA primary metagenome ERZ888423 (study PRJEB32303, sample SAMEA104408611) | aquatic metagenome | biome: Brackish water; feature: Pelagic; material: water | place: Baltic Sea | collected 2014-06-08T10:24:00 | depth 30,27 m ... | reverse complement strand
CCATTTCATCCTTTGTACTGAAGACCATAGTGCCCCAACGGTCCAAAATCTCCAACTTGTATGAACCGGATTCAATAAATACTTGCTTAGGACGCCAAGACCGGTTTTCTAGAACGTTAGAATTGGGGCTGAATGAATTGGGTATGAAAATACGCGGCGTGTGCTCTGCACAGGCAATATTGGATGTCGAAGTGAAGACGGATCCATCGTAGTCCACAAATGCCAAAGCACTTGGCCCTTCTGTAGCAACTACTTTGTAGCAGAAGATACCCACATTGTCTCCTAATGGTCGCACGTTGTCTGTAAACACCGTATCCATTGTTCTGGACACAAAGCTCATGGCTCCATTCTCCCCTACTGAACGATAAATATCATATTTGGCTACACCACCCATAAAATCACGATAGGGATTCCACGTGAGAATGTTGGTCAAATTGTCCTCGGGTTGCGCTTCTAACAAAATATTCGTACCCATATTGGAAGCGGTATCAATCCCGCCACAACTGTCTGTTGCAACAAAACGATAGCGATAACGGTGGTTCATTGGATCAGCAGAGAAGTCCTTAAAACGAATCTCCCATGGCGCTGAAATTGGCTTGGGTATTAAGCCAAGAGAGATGTATGGCGCGCCATCACGATCTGCCCGCTGAAGGTCAAAGTGAATAATGTCTGCATCTTTATCGATAAAAGCGACAAGTTCCACTGCATTATCATTTCGAACAGAAGTCTTTGCCAGGTAGAGCAAGCGTGACCGCTGAACAGCAAGGGAATTAATGCACACTTGGTTTGAAGAACTAAAACGCGTGGCGCCCGTATCTACGGCCTTCACATAGTAGCAGTAAGACCATCCACCTATAAGATCTCTGGTATTAAAGGCAGTATCTCCCGGCGCCTTGGTTGCAAGTAGAACACCCATTTGGGTCGGGCCACCTGGAGGCGTGACATCTGCTAAAACGCGGTATTCCTTTACGCCACCTACCCAGCCATTGTATTGATTCCAACGAAGACGCATGATGCCCTCACAAGGATCCATGTTTTCTGTGAGCAACATGTTATTATGCTTCGCAACCAGTAAGTCAGAACTTTGATTGCCACAGCTATCCGTAGACATCACTTTGTAGTGCTTAACGCCCGTAGTAGGCGTAGCGCCAGGCAGTGTATAGGGCATGCTGACGGTGTTAGGGACCGTGGCAATAGAATTCCACCCTGTCCCTGGCACCCACTCTAAGATGTCGTAGGTCACAATATCTCCGTTAGTCCCAGGGGACCATGATATCAGCGCAGATGTTCCAATTACCGTGACTGAATCAATTTTCAATACATCGGTATTGTTTTGGTCTGAGAAATACCCTCCATCAATGGTCGAATTACATGCGCCGTTAATGCGGATTTGATATTCCAAGTCTTGGCCACAAATATTGACCGTATCGTTGTAGGTCATGCTCGTCGTAGAGGCAACCTGCGACCAACCTGCGATACCGGTTCCTTGGTTTCGACGCCAAATCTCGTACGTGGGTGTGGCACCTGTCGCAGGAGCGTTCCAATCCAATTGCGCAACCGAGCTGTTGGTAGGCGGTATCGGCGTAACACTCATTTCCATCAATCTTACCGTGTCTGACGTGATAGACGTATAACCACAGCCCCCAATAGTTCGGAGGTAATAATAATTAGAACCTGTCAATGGGGCGTTGTCCGTGTACGTAAGGGTACTATAGTCCCAAACGGTATCAATGGCAATAAAGGGAATGCTGGGAGATGATCCTCTGAATATGACATAGGAATCAAAATTCATCCCGGTATCAAGGGGTGTACCCCAGTCAACGGTCAAACCGCCCCCTGGTTCTTTTGAAACACATGCCTGGCTTAAATCGGGAGGAACAGGGATCGTCGAAACAACGTTAATGACGACGCTGGCTACTCGAATGGCGGGTGCTACACAAAAGTTGTCTTGCATACGCAAGGCAAAAACATAGCGGTTGGTAGGCGCACCACATGAATTCGTTTGATACGAGATATGGTCACAGGTCGTTTGCCAGTCAAAGGCAATTTCATTGTTTAGAACTGAAGTAAAGGAGGTCTGAGGTGACTTTGGATTAACCGTGGCACAAGGTGGATTTAAACATCCTGCATTCGGGTTGTTTAATGGAACGCCTAACTGACCACCGGAAGGGGAAAATTCGATGGTTTGGGGTAAGAAGTTGGGTAGTAACTGGGCATCTTGAGAAACCAAGTCAAATTTTACTTGTTGACCTGCGTACACGGTGGTTTCCCAATACAGCGTGTCACCAGAATTCACCACAGGAACGAGCACGGGAAAGGTGGGAATATTGTTAATCTGAACCGTTGGCGGGGTGTTGTACCCACAATCTGTGCGAATAATGACCGGAATATCACGGTAGACCGTGGCAATTTTCTGGTTACATCGATAGGCAGATACCTCTACACAAGAAGCGAAAGAACCCCCTGCAGATGGGTTGAAGGTCATCGCCCCTGTTTGCTGGTTAAAGCTGACGGAATTGCCCCCATTTGGAAAAGGATTATTGAAAGAATACCCTGTGTTGAATGTGACGGGTGTGTTTACTGTACCCCAAGGTTGAGCCCAGTTGTAGACAACTGAATCCAAATCATCATCAAAAGCATTGTGTGAATACGTATACTCATACCCAGAACAGATAACCGACTTTGGCGGCTCTAAGAATCGTGGAGAACTATCGTAGCAAGGGTTAGCGTTCTGCGGCACACCATTGATGCTATAAGGATACATATAGGCACGCAACGTGTAGGAGTTACCAGAACCATTCGTCAAATTGGTGATACTTGGCCGGCAACAATCCGTAAAGGTGAAAGACCATCCTCCTGCTGGTGGAACTCCCGATAAGGAGATGTAACCAGATTCATACCGGCGCTCTTCTACCGCACCTTGACCTGAAACAACCCCATTACAATTAATTTCTTGCGTGCCATCCCAACAATTTGGCGACACATCAACGGCAGCCCCTACTTGCGCACAGGAAATTGCGCCACCCGGCGCATTCGTCGTAAGCACGACCGGGTTCGGCAAGAAGGTCGATGCCCCCGTACCACATTCACGGTATAGGATAACATAAAACTTATACTTACCCGCATTAGGGCCACTGTCAAAACAGCGCCATGTGATCTCACCACCTAGGTAGTGGGACGCATAGGCAGATTGAGCAAAAAGGAGAAACGTAAGAATTCGAAAAACGTGCTTCACAATACGTGTTTTTATACCATCCCAAATGTAACACATAGGACCATGATCATTAGGGCACATATGCAGGAAAGTCCGAACTAAATGAGTAAACGATGGGCCACTTTGACCCAAATCAAATCTAGGCGCGAAGCATTTGACGAGAAATTACCAGTTTTTGAATTTCAGAGGTGCCTTCTCCGATCGTGCACAATTTAGCATCTCTGTAAAACTTTTCGGCTGGATAATCCTTTGTGAACCCATATCCGCCATGTACTTGAACACCTTCACTGGATACGCGCACAGCCACTTCACTTGCATAGTATTTTGCCATGGCTGATTCCTTGGTAACCTTCAGTCCTTGGTCCTTTAACGACCCCGCATGACGGATCATCAGTTCAGCACCATAAATTTCGGTATCCATATCAGCCAATTTGAATGCAATACCTTGAAATTCAGCAATTTTCTTTCCAAATTGTTCGCGTTCTTGGCTATACTTTAACGCTGCATTTCGAGCCCCTTTGGCAATGCCAAGTGACAATGCTGCGATAGAGATTCTACCCCCATCCAGAATCTTCATGCTTTGGATAAACCCCTCCCCTACTTCTCCTAATAGATTCTCCGCTGGTATACGACAGTTATCAAAGAACAAACAGGCTGTTTCACTTGCACGCATGCCTAGCTTATTTTCCTTTTTTCCACCACTAAATCCAGGGGTTCCATGCTCTATCACAAAGGCTGACATGCCGTGGGAATCTCCCTTTTCGCCCGTTCGGGCAAGGACCACTGCAATATTTCCTGAAATAGCATGGGTGATAAAATTTTTGGAACCGTTTAACACCCAATGGTCACCCTCCTTCAGAGCCGTGGTGTGCATACCGCCTGCATCTGATCCTGTACCTGTTTCAGTCAAACCCCATGCGCCAATCCATTTACCAGAAGCCAATTTGGGCAACCATTTTGCACGTTGCGCATCTGTTCCAAATTGATTGATGTGCTGCGTACACAAGCTATTATGTGCCGCCAGCGAAAGACCTATAGAGCCGCAAATCTGTGAGATTTCATCAATAACCGTAATGTACTCTGCATATCCTAAACCAGAACCCCCAAAGGCAGGATCAACCAGCATTCCCATAAAGCCCATCTCCCCCATAGCATGAAATACGTCTATCGGGAAGGTCTGCGCTTCATCCCATTCCATGACATAAGGGAGAATATTTTGATGTGCAAAAGCTTTTGCTGCTTCACGAATTGCAGACAGGTCCTGGCTTTGAATAGCGTTGATTGGATACATAAATTAGATAGAAAAGGAAAAGAATAAAAGAATTTTAACGCGGCAATACCGCTCCATTTTTAAGTTCATATTGGGCTCCACTCTCAGGGCACTCCGCTATTCCTGAAGCATTAAAATGCAGACGATGGCCATGTGCGCTCACCCATCCGATCTGGCGAGATGGATTGCCCACGACTAAAGCATAGGCTGGAATGTCTTTTGTAACGACAGCGCCAGCGCCGACGAGGGCAAAGTCGCCAATAGTATGGCCACATACAATTGTGGCATTTGCCCCAATGCTTGCTCCTTTGCCTACATGTGTCTTGGAATACGCCCCTTTTCGCACAATTGCTGAGCGTGGGTTTGTGATATTGGTAAACACACAAGACGGCCCCAAAAAGACATCCTCATCACACGTGACGCCCGAATAGATACTCACGTTATTTTGCACTTTTACGTTTCGCCCAAGAATAACGTCAGGTGAAACCACCACATTCTGCCCGAGGTTACAACTTTCCCCTATCTGACAACCTGTCATTAGGTGTGAAAAATGCCAAATTTTCGTTCCAGCACCAATTTGGGCGCCTTCATCAATGACAGCAGTAGGATGCGCAAAATATTCCATAACAAGGATATGAGGTGGCTAAGATAGGATGCAGGTGCTCGTCGTATCTTTATCCTTTAAATTATCCTGAAGTTCTATGCGTCATTCTACCCCCTTTTTACCTCGTTTAGTCGTCCTTTCGGCCATTGCCCTACTCCCTTTGAGCCTCTTTGGCTGGGGACAAACGGGGCATCGTGTGGTGGGTCAAATTGCGACAAACTATTTGCATTCTGATGTTCTACATGCCGTTCAGGAAATCTTAGAAAATGAATCGCTTGCTATGTGCGCCAACTGGATGGATCATATGAAATCGGACAAAGGGTACAACCACATGAATCCTTGGCATTATTGCACCATTCCTGACGGCCTGACGTATGAAACATGCGACCATCCTGCTGAAGGCGATGTGATTGGCACTCTCTATAGCTTAATGGAGGAAATTAAAACGCAATCCTTTACGCTGAGTCAAAATGAGTCTAACGCCATCAAGATGTTGGCGCATTTAGTGGGAGACTTACACCAGCCTTTGCACGTGGGCAATGGGACTGACCGTGGTGGCAATGACCTAAAGATCAAGTGGTTTGGAGAGAATAGCAATCTTCATCGAGTATGGGACTCAGATCTCATTGACCATCAGCAGCTGAGCTATACCGAGTATACAGCATGGATCGATCATGCGACCAAGGAAGATATACAAAACTGGCAATCAACCTCTGTCGTAGACTGGGCGCATGAATCCCAAACGATTCGGATGATGATTTATCCCGAAGCAGATGCCACTTCTCTTGGCTATCGTTACGACTACGATTACATTGAAACATTGAATAAACGTTTACTTCAGGCCGGTATTCGTTTGGCAGGTATATTGAATGAACTCTACGCCAAGCCATCTAAAAAATCCAAATAACCATTGCTTAACCGGAAAACCACCTACGGTATTCATGCGCTCCTCTTTTTGGCCCGCCAGGAGGACGATGTATGGACGCCCGCCGGATACATTGCTTCCGCTTTGGGAATCTCAAAAAAGTTTTTAGAGCGTATTCTTTCAGAATTAAGGGCGGAAAGCATGGTGCAATCTCAAAGTGGTCGAGATGGAGGGTATGCTTTGGGGTCAGAAGGTCTGCAAATTTGCTTGGCAGATATAGTGCGCATTCTTGAAGGCCCCATCGCCTTATTGCCCTGTGCCTCTCATCGTTTTTATACGCCTTGTGCCGAATGTCCCAATCCTGATCAATGTGGCGTACAAGATGCTTTGGTCCAAGTTCGAAATGACACTGTGCATAGTTTAAAAGCCACAACCTTGGCTTCGATGCTTCAAGCAGAGCAGGATTTTCAGAAGGGAAAAACCCAAATGAGACGCCCAACGCCCTATCTAGGAATCTAATTCCAGGCCACTTCATCCTACCTTTGAGCATATGAAAACCTCACGCGCAACACCTGCTATTTATCAGAACATTTTAGAAACCATCGGCCGCACCCCTATGGTACAACTCCACCGAACTGTGGAAGGAATTCCTGGAACGGTGTATGCCAAAGTGGAGTACTTCAATCCTGGGCACAGCACAAAAGACAGAATGGCTTTAAAGATGGTGGAGGACGCGGAGCATGCAGGCCTTTTGAAGCCGGGTGGTACAATTATCGAATGCACCTCCGGCAATACAGGAATGGGCCTTGCCCTTGCAGCTGTCGTGAAAGGTTACCATTTGATTTGCACCTTAAGTGATAAGCAGAGCAAGGAAAAAATGGATGTCCTGAGAGCTTTGGGCGCCGAGATCTATGTGTGCCCCACAAATGTTTCGCCAGACCACCCAGATTCCTACTACTCCGTGGCCAAAAGGCTAAATGCAGAAATTCCCAATTCATATTTTCCTAACCAATATGACAATCTGAGCAACCGATTGGCACATTATGAATCAACGGGACCTGAGATTTGGGAGCAAACAGAAGGAAGAATAACACATTTCATTGTAGGTGTTGGAACGGGTGGAACCATTTCTGGTGTCGCTAAATACCTTAAAGAAATGAACCCCAAAATTCAAATTTGGGGGGTCGACTCTTACGGATCAGTTTTTAAGAAATATCATGAAACAGGGGTTTTTGACACGTCTGAAATCTATGGGTACATCACGGAAGGGATTGGAGAAGACATTTTACCCAAAAATGTGGATTTTGACCTAATTGACCGATTTGAGAAAGTTACGGACCGTGATGGTGCACTCGCCGCAAGAGAACTTGCGCGCGAAGAAGGTTTATTGCTCGGGTACAGTTGCGGCTCAGCCCTTCAAGGCCTGCGTCAATTAAAGCATTTATTGCCCACTGATGCGGTTACCGTTGTCCTTTTTCATGACCATGGAAGCAGATATATTGGTAAAATATTTAACGATGATTGGATGCGTGAACGCGGATTCCTTAAAGAGTCAGAAGGTGATCTCGCCGCTGCCGTTGCAGGCCATGCGCACCTTCCGCTTGTAACGATTCAACCTGAAGAGCCACTCCTGAATGCTGTTGTAGCCATGAAACGCCATAGCATTTCGCAATTGCCCGTGCATGACGGCACTTCCTTTATTGGCAGCATCACGGAAAGCCATGTGATTCAAGCATTGACTGCGGAAGGGGGAGGCATGGATATCCTCGTAAAGCATGCCATGGGACCCCTTTTCCCTATCCTACCTGGAAAGGCTAGTATTCAAGAGGGAATACAAGCATTAAGCCCTGCACATAATGCCTTATTGGTGGCTCTTCCCGGCGATAAATTCCACATTTTAAGCAAACATGATTTATTAACGCGGATTGCATAATTCGCATTACATTTGCGCCTCCTTAATTAACCGAGTTTAGGACTCTTTTAAAACAATTAACCCATGGCAACAAAGCTTCGCCTTCAACGCCACGGCCGCAAAGGTCGTCCCATTTACACAATCGTAGCAACTGACTCACGTTCAAAGCGCGATGGTAAATACATCGAAAACTTAGGTCAATACAACCCCAACACCAATCCAGCAACCATTGATTTGGACTTTGAACGCGCTTTGGATTGGATTTTAAAGGGTGCCGTTCCTTCGGACACCGTGTTGGCCATTTTGAAGCATAAAGGTGTTATGATGAAAAAGCACCTTTTAATGGGTGTGTTAAAAGGCGCCTTGACGAACGAACAAGCTGAATCACGTTTTGAAGAGTGGTCTGCTGACAAGTCAAATCGCATTGATGCCAAAATTGAAACGTTGAATTCTTCTGCAAAAGAAGTTAAGGATGCACGCATGAAGGCAGAATCTGCGGTGAATGAAGCACGTGCTGCTGCCATTATCGCCAAGAACACACCAGAACCCGTCGCAGAAGAAGTGGTAGCTGAGGAAGCTGTTGCTGAACTAACGGAGGAAGCTCCTGTGGCTGTTGCTGAATTAGCTGAGGAAGCTCCTGCTGCTGAAGCAATGGAGGAAGCACCTGTGGCTGTTGAGGTAACTGAGGACGTTGTTGCTGAAATAACTGAGGAAGCTCCTGTGGCTGTTGAGGTAACTGAGGAAGCTGTTGCTGAAATAACTGAGGAAGCTCCTGCTGCTGATGCAACGGAGGAAGCTCCTGCTGCTGATGCAACGGAGGAAGCTCCTGCTGCTGACGCTACGGCTGAATAAAAGCATTGTAATGCAAGGATATTTCCAACTTGGATTCCTTCGCAAAAAACACGGATATAAAGGAGAAATTATTCTCCATGTAGAATCAGACCATCCAGCACGCTATGCGTCGCTGGATGTTCTTTTTTTAGAAGAATCGGAATTACCTGTTCCCTATTTTATCGCCTCCATCCGCACCCATATCACGGCTGAATTTATCATTCGCTTAGAAGATGTAGATATTGAATCCCAGGTAGATACTGTAGTTGGCAAAACGGTTTTCTTACCAGAATCTGCCTTGCCTGCTCTTTCCGATACGCAGTACTACTATCACGAAATAATTGGTTACACAGCGAGCGACCCTGCAGTATTAGGCATCATGACCGTAGAAGAAGTCATGGATCGTCCTGGACAGCCTCTCCTTGTTCTACGCCACCCAGAACATGAGAACCCTATTCTCATTCCTCTGGTAGATGAATTTGTCATGTCTGTAGACAAACGCGCTCAGCACATCTTATTAGCGGCGCCAGAAGCCCTTTATCATCTGTAGGGACTTCATATTTTCTTATTGCGCTATCTCTGTTATGCGTTCGTCAAAACGAATGCCCCAATCAGCTAACTCATCCAGGATTGGACCATACACCTCCTTTTTCATAGGCAAGAGGACACCCTTTTCTTGAATTTGATCTAATGCAACTAACCTTGTTGCCATCGCTACGGGAAGTCCCACGGTAAATGCCATCGCGGTGTTTTGGGCACTTTTCCCCTTACACACCATGGACGACTCAAGTTTAAACAGGGTGTTGTCTTTTTTATAGAAAATTCGATGCCACATGACCAACATGTCGGTATCCTCTGAGGTCATCGTCCATTTCTTTTCTAGAATATGTTGTAAGACCTGTGCCGGTGTCCCCGTATTTAATCCCACTGGGACTTCCTTGAATAGTTCTAACCACTCAAACATTTCCATCATTTCAGCATCTTGAGGGATATTCAAGTAGTGCATAAGCTTTAGCTCCACACTGTCCGAAGGATGGTAGGCTAGAAAACTATTTAGAAAGCTTCTATGCGTCATTTCCCCCACATTTTCCAGGGTATAACTATCATCGGTGGCACCAAGTTGTACGAATACATTCCACGAACGACAAAAGCCTGGCCTCCGCAAAGTGCCTCGATACATCGTCGGAATCCCATCCAACCCATATTCTGATATATATTTTAAGGAATCTCTATTTGCATAGCCTTCAAATCGCCCGTAGCCCGGGATCGTCATAAATTCTGTCCGTCGAAACAACTTGTGATATGGAATGTATTTATACAGGTTTTCTTGAATAAACTTCACGGAACCGCCGGCGCCCGCTAACACGACATTTCTTGGATTCCAGGTAAACTTATACTGCCATGGATTGCTCGGGCTTTCAGGCGCTAAGATTCCTCCACAAAAGCTTTCATAGGAAGTGATCTCCCCTCCTATTCCCCGAATGTTCTCAATGATCTCCATCGTGGACATATGGTCAATTCCTGGATCCACGCCACATTCATTGAGAAAAACAAGTCCCTTCTCTTTGGCTTGGTCATGCAGGTTCTTCATCTCAGGACTTGCATAAGACGCTGTCACCATATGCTTGCCTTGACGCAGGCAGGATTTAGCGACCTCAACATGCATAAAGGCAGGCAACATGGACACCACCACATCCGCTTTGGCAATCCAGCCGTCCCGAACAACTGCATTGGTCAAATCGTCACTGGCAGCAAGAACATTTGAAAATTGGGCACATTTAGCCGCTAACATGGAGGCGTCCAGATCTACGACCGACAGCGTCCATTTGTCATGGTCTGCATGCGTAGCTAAATATTCAATGAGTGCAGGTGTACTGCGACCGGCACCTAAGACAACGATTGATTTCACGACAAGGATGTTGAAAACTGATTGTTTTTGGGGAATTTCCAAAGCGAAGGTAAATTACTTTTGCTCTAACCCTTGATTGAAAATATATGTCACCCCAAACCAACCAAACCATCCCTCCAACGGCATGGTTGCATTCCCTTGGATTAACTGCGCCAGAAGTGGTGTACCAAGCCAGTGTGCCCTTGCTGACAGATGAAACAATACAATTAAGCAGAGGGGAGCTGACAAATAAAGGCGTCCTGAGAATCCATACCGGAAAGTTTTCTGGTCGTTCCCCGGAAGATCGTTTTATTGTGGATGATTCCCTTACGCATGACCGTGTTTGGTGGGGAGCCATCAACAAACCCTTTCCTGAAGATGCTTTCCATGCCCTCAAGGCAAAAGTGATTCAACACTTGGCAAGTAAAAAACTGTATGTACGAGATGCCAAGGCTGGAGCGGATAATCGATTTGAAATAAATATTCGGGTCATCAACGAGTATCCTGAGCATAATCTATTTGCCTCCAACATGTTTATTGAGCCTACTTCTGTGGCTCTGGAAGGGTTTACCCCGCAATGGACCATCCTACATGCGCCAGACTTTGTGGCTGATCCTTCGTTAGATGGCACGCGTCAAGGAAACTTTGCCATTCTAAATTTCAAGGATCAAACCATTATAATTGGAGGTACTGGCTACACAGGTGAGATCAAGAAAGGCATCTTTTCTGCCTTGAATTTTCTTCTTCCTGTAAATGAAGGCGCTTTTCCCATGCACTGCTCCGCTAACCTGGGAAAGGATGGATATACAGCTTTGTTTTTTGGGCTATCCGGCACCGGAAAAACCACCCTTTCGGCTGATCCAAGTCGTGCACTGATTGGAGACGACGAACACGGTTGGACACCTGATGGCAGAATTTTCAATTTTGAAGGGGGTTGTTATGCAAAAGTGATCGACCTCTCAGAAGAAAAGGAACCAGACATTTGGCGGGCCATTAAACCTGGGGCTCTGTTAGAAAATGTGATGCTGTCTCCTTCTGGAGAACCTGATTATGGAGACCATCATATCACAGAGAATACACGGGTTTCTTACCCTATTAACCACATTACCCATGTGGCACCGGGTTTAACAGGACCTTCTCCTAAACATGTTTTCTTCCTGACTTGTGATGCCTATGGCGTGCTTCCCCCGCTTTCCAAACTCGGACCGGAACAGGCTGCCTATCATTTCATCTCGGGATATACCGCAAAGGTTGCAGGTACAGAAGCAGGCGTGACTGAACCTAAAGCCGTTTTCTCTGCCTGTTTTGGCGCACCTTTTATGCCCCTCCACCCTTCGGAATATGCGCAAATGCTCATGGACAAGATGACGTCAGGTAATATTCATGTTTGGCTTGTCAACACAGGATGGATTGGCGGCGGCTATGGGGTGGGTTCCCGTATCAAGTTGTCCTACACGCGTGCCATGATCACCTCTGCATTGAATGACGAAACCATGAAAACAACCAAGGACGACTTGTTCGGCTTTGAACGCGTAATCGATTGTCCAAATGTGCCGACCGAAGTGATGAATGCCCGTTTACAATGGAGTGATTCACATGCGTATGATCTCGCTGCCAAGGATTTGGCCAAGCGATTTGCAGATAATTTTGAAAAATTTAAAGAAGGCGCAAGTCCCAACATCCTTCAGGGCGGACCTACGCATTAAATCTGTTTTGCAGTTCTAAAAAAGCGTGGTGCTCATCACCATGCTTTTTTCTATCGTTATAAAAGATCGTTGGCCAGGTTGGCTAGTTCGGAACGCTCCCCTTTTTCCAAGGTTACATGTGCATATAATGGCTGTCCCTTCAATCGATCAACGAGATAGGATAAACCATTCGATTGTTCATCTAAGTAAGGTGTGTCAATTTGGCGAACATCACCGGTGAAGATGAATTTTGAATTCTCTCCTGCCCTTGTGATAATAGTCTTTACCTCATGCGGAGTAAGGTTTTGCGCTTCATCCACAATGAACATGACATTGGACAAAGAACGGCCGCGTATATACGCTAGAGGCGTAACCAAGATCTTTTCATTGGCGACCATTTCCTCAATTTGCTTGAAGTTTCGGTCACGCTCACCAAATTGATTTTTTATGAACTTCAAATTGTCCCAAAGTGGCTGCATGTAGGGGTTTATTTTTTGCTCAGCATCTCCTGGAAGAAATCCAATATCTCGATTTGACAAGGGCACAATGGGCCGTGCTAAATAGATCTGCTTAAAATCTCTACGCTGCTCAAGGGACCCTGCTAATGCCAACAATGTTTTTCCTGTCCCTGCCACGCCCGTTAGTGTCACGAGCTTGATATCTGGATGCATAATGGCATGTAGCGCAAATGTTTGTTCACTATTCCTGGGCTTAATCCCATAAAAACTAGACTTTTCAACCAACTCCATATGTTGATTTTTTCCATTATAATAGCCTAAGGCAGAAGATTTTGCGGATTTTAATATGTAAAAATGATTCGGTTGTAAGCCAAGTTTCTGGTGTGCTTTTACATGAGGGTCTAGCAGAATAGATTTTCGCTCATAGAGGGACTTTAGGTCTGTAGCTGGAAAGTCGGATATTTCCCCTCTACCCGTATGCCGGGTATCCATTTCTTTCACCTTTCCAGTTAAGTAATCTTCTGCAGCGACATTGAGCGCTTTTGCTTTCAATCGAAGATTTATATCCTTCGTGACAAGAATAATCGGCCTCTTTGGCTCCTCTTGTTGCATAAACAGCGCTGCATTGATGATTTTATGGTCATTCTTGCCCTTTCCATAAATCTCGGTTGCATCTATATCCAGTTTTGGGGTGGCCATAATGACGCGGAATTTTCCGCGTTTTCCACCATTTAAATCAATCCATTCTGTCAAGGGTTTATCTGCCGCTTTTTTATCGAGCATTCGAATAAACTCTCGTGCCTCAAAATTTTTGGTATCACTCCCCTTTTTGAACTCATCTAACTCTTCCAATACAGTAATAGGGATGGCTACATCATGTTCTTCAAAATTCATGATCGCATTGTGGTCATACAGAATGACAGATGTATCAAGAATAAAGATCTTTCTAGGGGTCTTTGCAGAACGCGGCATGGAAATCAGAATAAGTTTAGGGTTAATTTAGGGGTGAATTCCTTTAGATATAACCCTCATGTCCGCTTGTTTTGAACAACGTGTGCAGAATATCCTTAAGTTAACGTAGACACAACCTAAAGAAGTCGCTTATATGAACGCTATGTACTCCCTTGATCTTCAAACGCAATTTGGATTTCAAGACCCTGATTTGTTAGCAGATATTGTCAAACACGGCCAACATTGCACATTTGCTACAGGCGATCTCATTGCAGAGCCCGGCATGCCGGTTTCGTTTGTACCGTTAATACTTAAAGGCAATCTACGTGTGATGCGCCGTGATGAGGAAAATGATCGTGAGCTGTTTCTTTACTTTCTAACCGCAGGCTCGACCTGTTCTAGCACGATCAACTGCTGTATCACAGGGAAAAAAGTGACCGTAGAAGTAGTCGTAGAGGAAGAAACGGACATGGTTTGCATTCCAAACCAATATGCTTCTGCCTGGATTAAAACGCATCCAGAATGGCTTGAGTTCGTTTTACGCAGTTATCAACTCAGATTTGAAGAGGCACTTCATGCATTAGATGAGGTCGCCTTTCGACAACTCGATGAACGTCTTTGGAATTTCTTAATTGAGAAAGCACGTCTTAATGATGGTAACATTGTGGAAATGAGCCACTCTGATCTTGCTCAAGCCCTTCATTCCTCACGTGAGGTTGTTTCAAGATTGCTCAAAAAACTGGAATCAGAACAACGTCTGACATTGGGAAGAAACCGAATCCAAATCCTACGCTAAGGCCCTATTTTTGTCTCATGATTCGTAAATATATCCGCTTGGCCCTTGCCGTCAGTATTTTTGCTCTTTCCATTTGGCAGTTTGCCGAGGGTGAACTTGGCAATGGAATTTTCTTATTTCTCTTCACCAGCTTTCCTGTTCTGCTTCATTTCAGGAATGAAAGAATTCTGCTTGCCCTTTGGCACGTGCGCAAACAGGATTTTGAAAAGGCTGCAAAGCAACTTGATGCACTAAAGGCGCCAGAGAAAACCTTGATAAAAGGACAGTTGGCCTATTACTACTTTTTGCGCGGCTTGATGTCTTCCCAAACCAATTTGACCAAGAGTGAGTCATGGATGAAAAAAGCCTTAGCAACAGGGCTACGCATGAAGCAAGACCGGGCATTAGCCAAGATGCAACTTGCCGCCATGGCGATGACAAAACGGAAAAAGAAAGAGGCCCAGATCCTGCTTACCGAAGCAAAAAAGCTGGATGACAAGGGTGTCCTTGGCGACCAGCTTAAAATGCTCCAGCAGCAATTGCGCAGGATTTAAAAGGACCTAAAGAGCCTCTTATTTATTTCTTTTTTGCCACAGCTGGGTTCACAGCTGCTGTGAGCTCCTTGCTAATGGCAGAGCGTTCAAAACGTAAACGGCAATTTTCACATTCCACGAGAATCGTCTTCTCCTCTACTTCTAGAATTTTTCCGTGAATACCACTCGTTGTGACCACTTTCATCCCCTTAACCAGGGCGGAACGAAATTTATTTTCTTCCTTTTGCTTCTTCATCTGAGGGCGGATAAAGAAGAAATACATGACGGCTACAATAGCAATAAGGGGAAGAAAGCTCATAATCCCACCTGGGGCTGCTTCTTGTAAAAAGGGAATGCTCATTTGATTATTTGGATTTAGGTTCTACTTGCGCCGTAATGGTCAAGACTTTGGTATTGGGAATGGTGTTGGCTGATAAAGTGACAGTTTTGGTTTGATTTCCTGGTTTTCCTTGGCTATTAAACCGTACCGTAATGGTACCCTCTTCGCCAGGACCAATAGGCGCATTGGAGTACTCAGGCACCGTGCAACCACAACTTCCTTGTGCAGAAGAAATGATCAAAGGCACTTCACCTTCATTGGTAAAGGTGAATTCCGTCGTACCTACATCTCCTTCGTTCATATTGCCAAAATCATGGCTTTCTTTTTGAAAGCTAAACACAGGAACACCCGCTGAGGTTACAGCCTCAACAGCCATACGTTCATCGTCAGACTTGATCTTTGACGTGGCATCCGAACAACTTGTTGCTAAAACCGCTAGCGCCAATAGGGCCGGGTAATACGTGGATTTTATCATTTTCATGTTATTTATACATCGAAATTACTACTCAATTAGGCCTCGTCCAATCTTTTGAATTCGACCTTCTTTCTTTAAGTCACCCACAATCGCATCAATCAGGCCATTAATAAAGCCAGGACTCTTCTCTGAAGAATATTGCTTTGCTAATTCAATGGCTTCGTTGATCGACACCTTTATGGGGACTTCAGGGAATTGGACAATTTCAGTCAAGGCGATTTCCATGAGACACCTTTCCACTGGCGCTAGGCGCTCGTAGTCCCATTTATCCGCCTTGCCGATGATTCTGTCCATAAATTCATCATGGGCATTCATGCACTTTAAGAACAAAGTGGGTCCAAAAGCCTCGTCAGAAGCATCTTTAAATAGGTTTACAAGCAATGGTTTCCCGCGCTTGGCATTCTGCAAAGTCTGGACGGCCATCATCTGAGCTGCATCCAAATCATCTGCCCAATGCATACTAACATCCTCATAATGACTATGAATGGACTCATTGTTGGCAATTGCTTCTCGGTAGAATCGTTTAAACCAAAGCACACCATCTTGATCACTCAATTCTTCTGAAGAATCTACCCAACCAGATTCTAATTCTGTAGACCAAAAAATAAAGAATGCATTACGAAGAACATCCACTGTCTCCCCCCAAAATATTCGATGCTGTTCCCAAGCCGCAATCACCCCTTCGTCTTGTACTAAGGCGTCCATAAAAGGCAAATCCAACAATTGCTTAATACGGTCAATTCTGGGCTGTAATGGGAATTGTTTTTGTGTTTCAATCTCTAATCTTTCCTCTAAAAAACGATGAAACTGCCAAAACATTCTCAATTCGTATAAATACAGAACATAGATGGCATTGATGCTATCATTTAACCCGTTCAATGAACGATTTCGGTCCAAGGATTCCCCTTGATAATACGCAAAGAGGGCTTGCATGACTTTAATGCGAATGTGTCGACGGGTAAGCATAGAACGGTTTTGAACAACAAAAGTACGGCGGTTCTGCGCAAATAGACGCAGTGAAAACTAGGGAATCCTACACAAGCGCTGATGGCGCGCACTCCTCAACCCTCTAGCGCATGCCAATAGGGCAAATGGTCAAATACACATTCCTCTTGAGATTGAGGATGTTGAAACGTCAAATGACTTGCGTGAAGCGCTATTCCTCGTTCTTCCCAAGGCACCCCACCGTAAAAGGTGTCCCCTAAGATGGGGAGGCCACGATGTGCGGCCTGTGCACGTATTTGGTGATAACGCCCGGTGAAGAGTTCCATCTCGCCCCCATGTGCACTGGATCGTTGACCTCTCAAACTGGCACGTTGGCCTTTGGGCTGATCTACCACAACTGAACGGAACTCGGCTGGTCTTTTTTCCAAATAGTCCTCCCAAAACCATTCTGATTCAGAAAGCGCAACATGGGTTTTGAATACATAACGCTTTTTTATCAGCCTTTTTTCAAATTGCTGCATAAGCCGGGAGCAGGCAGTCTTTTTACGCGCAAGAACGATGAGACCGCTCGTTGGACGATCTAAACGATGGACAGCCCACGTTTGGCCACCCCATTCATTTTCCGCCCATTCTTGGAGGTTTGGATGTCCAAGTTTATCTGGCTCCACCATCAAGCCCGCGGGCTTGACAACAACGCCTATCCAGCCGTCTACGTAGAGGACTTCGGGTGCTTGTTCCATTGTACAATTGTAGTATAAACGAGCATCATAAACATGCTGTAGAAGCCATCTTCGAGAGGGATAGTCCCAATACGAATTCCTAGATTTTCAGAAGCCGCATACCAAACGATAGGTTCATCTAAGTAGCTTCCAGTGAGAATTCCATTCACCAGAAAAAAGGGAATTAAAGACACCGCATAGGCACGATAAAAAGCAGACAGCCAATACGGCCTCCAAATCCCCGCTACACCGAGTCCGCCTCCTAAAAGGAGAAAAGTCCAGAAGGTATAGGCATGGTGTCCATTTTTCATAGCAAGTGCAATGCAACCTATCGCAGCAGCTATCGTTAGCATATATACGGGTCGTGACGTCCTATCCCAATAAAAGAACAATTGGAGTACCTCATAAATAAAATAACACGCCCAGGGAACGACCAAAAAGAACAGAACCTCCTCCAGGGGTAAACCCATAAAATCCCATGGAATTAAATATTTTGGCGTGAACCCCCATATACCTTGATGCGTAAAGGCAATATCCCATGGGAGAAAGATGGCCATAACGACCAATGTCGCCGCTAAAAGTCGAGGCCATAGATCAATGTATCGAATCCGCGGTTCAAAAGCTCTTGTGAGAGGTCCAAGAAAGATGATGATATCTAGGATAAGGTACAATCTAGCCTCCATGTTCGGTCTTCTTGCGTTGTATTTGTATCCACTCCTTTGGCACCCAAAGTAAGCCAAAATGCTCTGCCCCTTCTTTTGATAGGGTCTTATGGTGCATTTTGTGCTTCATTCTTACCGCCTCCCAATAAGGGCTGTTGACTTTTTGAAAAAACCGAAAGCGTTGATGGATAAAGATCTCATGCACCAAAAAATAGGTCAAACCATACGCAGCAATCCCATAGCCCACACTGACAACTTCTGTGACACCATAGATCATACCCAACATGATACACAACCAACTGGGTATAGCGAAGATTAAAAAGAAGTAGTCATTCCTTTCAAAGAAACCTGGCTCTTTTGTGTGGTGGTCCGCATGCAAGAACCATAGTCGTCCATGCATAAGGTATTTATGTGCTGCCCACGCGGCACCCTCCATGCCCAAATAGGCAAGCAAACCAAACAGGATATCCAACATAATTACCTCAACAATGAATACTTATGATTGGTTCAATTGTGCCAATCTCTTAAGGACTTCCACATAATAATCCCATGATTTTTGAACGCTAGCAATTTCTACGCGTTCATCTGGACTATGCGCCCCGCGAATATTGGGACCAAAGGAAATCATCTCCATTCCGGGACACCGCTCTCCGATGATTCCACATTCTAATCCAGCGTGACACGCATTGATTTGCGGCTCATCCTCAAAAAGATCCAGATAGGTGTTTCGCATTAATGAAGCCAATGTCCCCCCCGGCGAAGGCTCCCAGCCAGGGTAAGATCCAGCAAATGTGGTGGTAAAACCTGCCAAGCCTAATATGGACGCTATACGCTGTGCGGCATCCATTTTTTCACTCTCTGAGCTGCTTCTGGTGAGACACAAAATCTCAGCCCCAACTTGCGAAATGTGAATTTTTGCCAAGTTATTAGAGGTCTGAACCAAGCCATTTACTTCAGGATTCATACGGAGTATACCTGCAGGACATCCTGCAACCACAGCGAGAAGTTGCGCTTGTTGCTCCGCAGCTAAAACCAAACCATCATGCGCTCCTATTTTTTGGAGGGTGATCTCCAAATTTGGATCTGTCGATGAGAATTCTTTCTTGAGTTGCACTACATAAGCCGAAAACTCGTTTTCAAGCTGCGTTGCATGCGCTTCGCCCATGACAACTGTCGCTTTGCATTCTCTTGGAATCGCATTGCGCAAATTGCCTCCTTCCATACTATGAATGAGAACGCAGGCTGAAGATTCTAGTTGCCGTAATAATCGACCCATGAGCAAATTCGCATTCCCTCGGCCCAAGTGGATATCCATACCAGAATGACCTCCCGTCAATCCTTTTATGAGAATCTTGTAGGCAAGGGGATTGGGAACGGGGGCAGGCCGGTAGGAAGTGGGCATCGCCGCCGTCACATCAATTCCGCCTGCACATCCAATCGTGAGTTCATTATCGTCTTCTGTATCAATATTTAGCAAATATTTTCCGGTAATCCAGCCTTCCTTCAAGCCTAATGCGCCTGTCATTCCCGTTTCTTCATCCGAGGTAAAGAGCACTTCTAAGGCGGGATGAACCATTTCTGTGCTGCGCAACGTGGCAATGGCTATCGCAACCCCCATTCCATTATCGGCACCAAGGGTCGTGCCATGCGCTTTTACCCATCCATTGTCAATAAACATGTTGATCCCATCGTGGTCAAAATCATGTTCCGTTCCTTCGTTTTTTTGACAGACCATATCCAAATGCGCCTGAATCACCACGGTAGGCGCAGCCTCCATTCCTGGGCTAGCGGATTTTAAGATACGAACGTTCCCTACTTCATCTGTATCCGTTGGGAGGCCTAATGAAGTCCCTATCTCTTGCGCAAATGCTTGGATTTTTTCTTCACGCTTAGATGGTCGCGGTACCGCATTTAATTCTTCAAAGGCTGACCAAACTGCTTTTGGCTTAAGGTGGGCTAGTGGCGTAGACATATTTAACGAGGTTTTTGAATGGTTGAGTCAATCGGTACACCCAACCGTTTATTTTCTTCTAAGATCGGTTCTGATCCTATCATTTCATCCGCAGCATAATCGACTGAAGGCGTCCATTGAGGTTGGATTCCTCCCTTTTGATCATAACGAAAAACAAGGGCTGCATGGTTTACATATCCTCCCTTTTCCGGATGATGCCATAGATACACTCGACGTGGACCTTCAAACGCAAGGGGCTTGTGATCCAATGCATAATGGGCAAACCAAGCCATATCGAGGCCCAGCCACTCCCAACGACCCGGCGTAGTTTTAGCTTCGGCATACAGCAGGGCATCAAGTGTTTTAAACTGAATATAATCTAGGCGCTCTACCTGTGCCCAAACAACAGGCTGCCGCATCAGAAGTTGTGCGTCTAAGGCAGAACTTGTGATGGATTGTCCAACGGTCCAGAATTCAACGCGTTTCGCATCAAAACCTCTCATAGTACTCAAAATCTTGGCTGTCGTTAGCACCTTCTCACTCAGTGACACAACACGAATAAAATTTGAGGAGGCATGATATAACGTGAAAGAAAAGCCCGGGATCGTTGGATCCAATAATATGAGGTCCGTCGACTTCCCTCCTGCCTGAACATATGCGTCTAGAAATGCTTCATCTGATCCAGATGCATCTTGGAGTAAGATGGTTTGTGATTGTGGCGCACGTGATTTGGCTACAGCGGCGCGCTGCCCAAGCACCTGAACCTCCGCCATTCTCTCTGATGCCGCAGCCCAAAGCCAAGGCCTGTTACCAACTTCTATGGTGCGCGAAACAGGGTTAATAACAGGGATTGTCGTTGATTCTTCGGATAATCGCTCGGAGGAACTACCGCGGAAAGGACCAATGATCTTTTCTGCCCCAATTTGTTCACACTTTTGCATGAAGCTGCTGACATCATAGGCTTGTAGAAAATCACCCGACCCGTCCCCACTTCTTTGCCAGAGGTAGGTATCATTGTATTCATCATGTGCAACCAAAACAAGTTCAATATGTGCACCTGCCTCGTTCAGTGAGTCTACGCCTGCTCTAAATCCGGTATAAAATTGCGTGGCCATTCTGTTGTGGGCCACATAAGCCTCATCCCCCAGGATTTTAACACTGTCCTGTGCCAAGCTGAAAGGCAGCGCTACAACCCAAATACGTGTTGAGGCTATGGAAGAATCTTGTATAGGTTCAACTTGTCCCTTTAGTCCAATGCTAAAGAGGAGGGCTAAAAGAAACCAACGTTGAATTATTCCCATTCGATCGTTGCTGGAGGTTTACTGCTAATATCGTACACCACACGGTTTACACCTCGAACATTGTTGATGATACCATTAGAAATACGTGCCAAGAATTCATAGGGCAAATGAACCCAATCGGCTGTCATTCCATCGGTAGACTGAACTGCACGCAAAGCAACGACCTGCTCATAGGTTCGTTCATCCCCCATTACGCCGACAGACTTTACGGGCAACAAAATGGCCCCAGCTTGCCAAACCTCATCATAAAGGCCCGCATCTCGGAGTCCTTGAATGAAAATATGGTCAACCTCCTGAAGTATTTTAACTCGTTCTTGGGTGATGGCACCCAGAATCCTAATAGCCAATCCAGGCCCTGGAAAAGGATGGCGGCCAAGCAGTGTTGGCGAAAGACCTAGTGACTTTCCTACACGCCTGACTTCATCCTTAAACAGCGAACGCAATGGTTCCACCACACTTAATTTCATGTAGTCGGGCAAGCCCCCCACATTGTGATGAGATTTAATGGTGACCGACGGGCCATTCACGGAGACGGACTCAATGACATCAGGGTAAATGGTGCCTTGACCCAAAAATTCCACACCTGAAATGGCCATGGCTTCACGATCAAATACGTCAATAAAGACGCGGCCAATAGCTTTTCTTTTGGCCTCTGGATCTTCTAGATCCTCAAGTGCCGTATAAAAGGCATCCGTGGCATCAACACCCTTTACATTGAGGCCAAGTCCGGCATACTGGTCCAATACGGAGGTGTATTCATCCTTACGCAGCAAACCGTTGTTGACAAAAATGCAATACAGCCTATCTCCAATAGCCTCTTTTAGAAGCATAGCAGCTACGGTGCTATCGACACCTCCACTCAATCCTAAAACAACTTTACCCGCTCCAACTTGCTGACGCAATGCCTCTACGGTACTCTCTATAAAGGCAGCCGGGGTCCATGAGGGCACACAACCTGCAATCGTGTATACAAAGTTCTTTAAAAGCTGGACGCCATGCTCGGTATGATGCACTTCGGGGTGAAATTGGATCGCATAGGTGTCCTCATTCTCAAAGCGGTAGGCCGCAACATGAACGTCAGCGGTAGACCCTTCCACCACGGCATTGGCGGGGAGTTCGACAATCGTATCACCATGACTCATCCAAACACAACTTCCCAAAGGAACACCTTTCAATAAGATGGAATGATCTGACACTGCAGCCATGTTTGCCCTTCCGTATTCCCTGTGCGTAGAACGTGCCACACGTCCGCCCCGCGTTTTTGCGAGGTATTGTGCCCCATAGCAAACACCCAACAGTGGAATGTTGCCTAGCATGGGCAATAGATCTGGATTTGGTGCCCCTTCTTCTAGGGTAGAATAGGGTGAGCCGCTCAAAATAACTGCTTTGAAATCAGCCCAATTCTCCGGGATATGATGGAATGGATGGATCTCGCAGTAAACCTGCAACTCACGAACACGTCGGGCAATCAACTGAGTGTATTGCGAACCAAAATCAAGGATAAGAATAGCGTCTTGCATCGAGGACAAAGGTAAGACCTTCCCTTAGGCTTTCAGAAGCTATAGCGCCCTCTTTTCAACAGAATTTCCCCCAGTTAAGGCGTCATCCAAACCCAATTAAAGCCTAGGTCCTGATGAAGATCCAGATGTTCCGTGAGGCCCGATTCCATTTCTTCAAAGGGGAGACGTCCAAAATGAAAGACCAAATCTAATGCGGTCCAGGTCCTTTCCTGCATGGAGCCTACACCCCCACTCTCTACAGATCCAGGAAATTGTGTGGATTTCACGGCCAAAAATGCGCGCCACCGATCCTGCTGTTTGCGTAAAATGGCGCGACGCATTCTTTCTTTCATCCGGTCTTCTTCTCTCTCTGTGCGTTTCACCCAAGCCTCTATGGATCTCTGCAAACCCTCCTGTTGGCCGTATATGTCCGCTACTGCTTTGCGCAGCGCAGTAGATGCCGGCGCGCCTTCAGGTAGGCTCCCTTCTTCTTGGATCCAGGCGTTTCTTACTTCCTCAATGGATGCATGGTAGGACAATTGGTAGGAAGCTAATTTATTCCAGTTCCGCCATGATTTTTCTGGCCACCACTCGAAAGAAGTACGCAGATGCATTCTAACGGGAGACAACGTAGTTTCGTGCAAATAAGGAATTAATTGTAGCCAATATTCCATCTCTCCTGCCCCTCCTGCATAGAGCACATTGGGCAAAATATGTTCTTGGTATAGGGGGCGCAAAAGTGCATTAGGGCTTATTTGCTCTGGGTGCTGTGCGATGTGTTGGCATAATGCGTCTGTAGACCAACGTTCCTTCCCTGCGCGCCAAAATCCTTCTTCCTCCGCGTCAATTCTTGTCCGATGTCCTTTTTTCAAATGAAAAAGAGAGGATTCTTGGGTCGGCACAGGCGCTGTCCAGCCCTTCGCTTTCCATGGACGAGGGTCTTGTGCCCTATGGAGTCGCTGACTCCGTACCTCCTCTTCCCAAAGGGGGGAAGCCAAGGCTTTTAATGCAGGATCTGCCGCATCAAGACAGAGCACGTCTGGGTGCCAAACGGCCATGAGGCGCCTGGTTGCATCAGACAAAGTCCCCCCTCCCCCGTACGCTTTCTCCAAAGTGTCGATCATGGAAAGAACCCCCGCATGGCCGGACCAGTCGTCCGCCATTTCTTTGATCATCGGTAACGCAGCTGCCGCGGGGATACTGCCTGTTGCTCGCCCTTCAAAAAGATTTGGCATACTATACTGCTTCCCTTCAAAAACAATATGTCGTATCTCCTCAACGTCATGGTCCTCGGTGGCCATCCAAAAAATGGGGACCACCTTATTCTTTTGTGTGGACCATTGAATACTCAGCGCAAGTACTTCGCGAATTTTACTATGCACGTAGAGCGGACCTCCGCCTAGGATGAGCTGATGACCACACGTCATCGTCACGGCATGAGACTCTTCTAACGCGTCAAGCTGCTTGGCAATCCCTTCATGCCGCCCCAATTCTCCATATTGCTTGCGCAATACGGACACAAGTACATGGCGTTTCTCCTTAGAAAAAGCCTCTGCCCTTGACCGAAGTACTTCCGCACGAAGAGCCTCTAAATGAATAGACCCTGCAAACGCTTTACGCAATGTAAGAGTACGCTGGGCGAGCGTGGTACCGTTGAGGGATTGGGGCTGGAATTTCATGGAGCTTTTTGATGCGGATAGTAAAAGTACGTCCTAGGACTCAGCTGCCCAGTAGAAAATGCTTGCTGCAGGATGCGTTCAATGAGCGCATCTTCTTCTATTTCCGCTGGTATGTACTTCTTTTTCAATTGAATATCCCACCAGCTTGCCGTCACACTCCAAGCAGCTGCTTGGATCCATGAGCGATACGTTCGAATGACCTCAAAGACGGTTAAGTGCGTTTCTCGGTAAATCAACTTGCATAAAATCTGACCTTCCGATACCGTCAATTTGTGCAATTCAGGCTCAAATTTTTCTTGTAAATATTTTTGGTACTGCTTGACTAAGCGCTTACGACGAAAATAATTTCGTTCTTTTTCTAAACGCAAATTCAGCGTGTCTAATCGTTCACCCATTCCTTTGGCATAGGGATATGCGCGCAAAACACGCCGTTTCAGCCGTAAATAGTTTAAACGGGCTTCTGCATCAGAAAAAGTAGGTTTATCCAATACCAAGATTTCATCTAAGAAAATCCATGGGATGGTGTCCTGACCCATGACGGTCGCTTTTGAAGTCGCTCCTTGGTACGTAACTTCAATTTGACCTAAAATCTGTCCCGCTATCATTAGGAAGAAAAAGGTCCAAACTTGCTTTATCGACGACGCCATGTTGAATGCTGATTTTCCTTTGAAGCAACCGGTGTCATCCGTTTATTTGACTGAAAGGATGCAAGCGCTGCGGCGATGCCATGAAGTTTGCCTTCCGGCAAAGCTTCTGCATGAAAATATTTAGGGACAAAGTGCGTATCAAACTGTCCAGATAGAAAATCAGGATGTTCTAATACAAATCGGCCAAAGGGAAGCGTAGTTTCTACCCCTACAATACAGTAATCATCAATGGCGCGAAGCATTCGTTGAATCGCAGTAGGACGGTCCGGCCCATGGACCACGAGTTTAGCGATCATGGGATCATAGTGGATCGGGATGTCCATCCCTTCTTCCAGTCCATCATCCACCCGAATACCTGGGCCCTGGGGCCGTCGGTAGATCCATAACTTGCCTATGTCTGGTGCAAAGTCGTTCTTAGGGTCTTCTGCATATATGCGTAATTCGATCGCATGGCCTTGCATCGGTACATCCTCTTGGGCATACCCTAAAAGCTCTCCCGCAGCAATTCTCAATTGTTCTCGCACCAAATCAAGCCCGGTGATGCACTCCGTTACGGGATGCTCTACCTGAAGACGTGTATTCATTTCTAAGAAATAAAAAGCACCCGATGCATCATAGATAAATTCAACTGTTCCGGCGCCAACGTAATTACAAGCTTGTGCTGCTTTCACTGCAGCCGCACCCATTGCTGCGCGCATTTCGGTTGTTAATATGACCGAAGGCGCCTCTTCCATAACTTTCTGATGCCGGCGCTGAATAGAACATTCTCTTTCATGCAAATGAACGCAGTTTCCATGCTGGTCCGCAAGAATTTGCATCTCAATATGACGTGGTTCCATTACATACTTTTCAATGAAGACCGCCCCATTCCCAAAAGATTTTTCCGCTTCGGATACAGCCAATTGAAAGGCTTCCGAAAAAGAAATCGCATCATGTACAACGCGCATCCCTTTTCCGCCACCTCCTGCCGAGGCTTTGACCATGACAGGAAACCCAATGCGTTTGGCCTCCACTTCTGCTGCTTCTGCAGAGGCTATGGCATACGCAGTACCAGGAACTAACGGTACATCAAAAGCCGCTACGGCTTGTTTGGCTGATAGCTTGTCTCCCATCGTATGGATGGCTTCGGGGCTCGGTCCTACAAAAATGAGCCCTGCATCCAATACCCTTTGCGCAAATGTCGCATTCTCGCTTAAAAAGCCGTATCCAGGATGAATTGCATCGGCACCCGTCTGCTTTGCCGCGTCCAATATCGCATCCATATTGAGATAACTCTGCGCGCTTGGAGGAGGCCCCACGTATATCGCTTCATCCGCTAGACGAACATGCGGCGCGCGGGCATCGGCTTCAGAATAAATAGCAACCGTCGAAATGCCCATTTCTTGGGCTGTTCGAAGGATGCGTACAGCAATCTCGCCCCTGTTGGCGACTAAAAGTTTGTGAATCCTAGACATGGCGCGGTTTTCCTCTGCAAAGTACGCACAGAATCCGTACTTTGGCCCCATGGAATTGTACTTGGATTCGGCCGACCTCAAAGAGATCAAAAAGGCTTTTGAACTGGGCTTTTTGGCAGGCCTCACAACAACCCCTACTTTCATGCAGCGTGAAGGGGTCAAGGATTTAGATGCCACCTTGCTCGACCTTGCACAAATGGTGCCCGTGCTTCAAATAGAAGCTCTAGGCCGCACGGCGGAAGAAATCGTAGCGGAAGCTAAACGACAAGAAGCACTGGGTCTGGATCGCAGCACGACGGTCTATAAAATTCCTATTTCATTAGAAGGCGCACGTGCATGCAGGATGCTACGAAGTGAAGGGTTTTTGGTGAATCTTCACCTTGTTTATACCGTACAGCAGGCCTATATGGCCATGGCTGCCGGGGCAACTTATGTTTGCCCTTTGGTGGGAAGACTGCAAGATCAAGGAACAGATGCGTTGCAATTAGTTGCCTCCATCATGGACTTAAAACACACTCATGGCTATGAGACCAAAGTGATGTTCTCCTCTGTTCGTCATTTAGAACATGTGCGCAATGCCATTGAACTTGGAGTGGATGCCATCACCGTGCCTTGGAAAATCCTACAGCAAATGACCCAAAACCATCTGACAGAACTTGGCTCAGAGCAATTCTTTGTAGACAACCGCCGCGTCACTACCTCTGTTGAGGACGCTATGCGAAAAGCCAATGTGTGCATTTCACCCAACGCCTCTGTACAAGAGGCCCTCGTTCAAATGACGAAAGGTGGGTATGGCGCCGTGGTCCTAACCGAAGAAGGTCACGCGGTAGGCATGTTTACAGATGGTGACATCCGCCGTTGGCTCGAAGCAAATGAGCAAGCAGATATGCACACTACCCTTAGCCAAATTACCACCAACTCTCAACCCGCCTCCATTGAGTCTTCCGCGAAATTGAATGAAGCTGCTGCGTTATTTGCCGAAAGAAAAGTGGATCAATTGATTGTCACGCAGGACGGAAAGGTGATGGGCCTGTTGGACATTCAAGATTTAGTAGGATGAACGCCCTGATTCTTGATTGGGATGGCGTTTTTCATGATGGCCGAAAAACAGAAAATGGAGCTTCCTCCTTTTCTGAATTGGACAGCATGGGGCTCAATCTGTTGCGCTTTGGACACTTTCTTCAACATGGGTCTGTATTGCCCGTAGCTATTGTCACCGGCGAGAAAAATCCCACAGCGGAATTCTTTGCTCAAAGAGAACATATTCATCACTTCTTCTTTCACGCTAAGGACAAAACATTAGCCATCGCGCCTTTAGAAAAAGCGTGGCGTTCCTCAGTGGAAGACTGGGGCTTTGTTTTCGATGATGTTTTGGATTTTGAATTAGCCTCCAAAGTAGGGCTGCGTGCCATGGTGCAGCGGGAAGCCTGTGAGGAGACCTACCACTTTGCCGTGAATCAAGGCCTGGTTGATTGGACACTGGACGCGGATCATGCGATTCGACGCTTTGCAGAAAAATATTTAACCGAAGCTGGCACATGGGAAGCTGTCCTAGAAGGGCGGATGTCCATGAGTGCTGAATATACAGCCTATTGGGAGGCACGTCAATCTATCATCACCCAAAGCATGGACCTTGGGAGCTAGGCTACCATAGCATTTTTTAAAAAGAAAAAGCCGACGCGGAAAGCGTCGGCTTTTTTATTTGCATCAAGATTACCTGCTATTTGGCAATACTTGTAGCCCGTGTTTCGCGGATTACCGTCACCCGCACTTGGCCAGGATAGGTCATCTCGTTTTGAATCTTTTGAGAGATATCAAATGCAATGGTACTGGCTTCTGCGTCACTCACGTGATCACTTTCTACCATGACACGCAATTCGCGTCCAGCGTGAATAGCAAAGGCTTTATTGACCCCCTGGAATCCCATGGCCATCTGCTCTAGGTCCTTAAGACGCTGCATATAACTCTCTGCCAATTGACGACGCGCTCCAGGTCGTGCACCCGAAATTGCATCACAAACTTGAATGATCGGCGACAATAAAGACGTCATTTCAATCTCGTCGTGGTGTGCTCCAATGGCATTGCAGATATCGGGCTTTTCTCCATATTTCTCTGCCCATTGCATGCCAAGTAAGGCGTGCGGCAAATCCGTTTCTTCAAAAGGAACTTTTCCAATATCATGCAAAAGACCCGCGCGCTTGGCAGCCTTTGGGTTTAATCCCAACTCAGAAGCCATAACGGCAGAAAGCTTTGCAACCTCCTTGGAGTGCGCTAATAGATTTTGACCATACGATGAACGGTATTTCATCCGGCCCACCATACGCATCAGTTCTGGATGCAAGCCATGGATGCCCAATTCAATCGCTGTTCGCTTGCCCAATTCGGCCACCTCGTCTTCTATACTCTTCGTTACTTTTTCGACCACTTCTTCAATGCGGGCAGGATGAATGCGGCCATCTGTCACCAAGCGATGCAAGGACAAGCGTGCAATTTCACGTCTTACAGGGTCAAAGCAGCTGAGAATAATCGCTTCCGGGGTGTCATCCACGACAATTTCTACCCCTGTTGCGGCCTCGATGGCACGGATATTTCTTCCTTCGCGCCCAATAATGCGCCCTTTCATTTCATCGTTTTCAATGTGGAATACGGATACCGCATTCTCATTCGCCTGTTCGGTCGCGATTCGCTGAATGGTTTGAATAACAATTTTCTTCGCCTCTTGATTCGCTGTCATTTTAGCCTCTTCCAGGGCGGTTTGAATGTAGGCGGAAGCTTCGTGTTTTGCCTGTGCCTTTACAGCATCAATCATCTGCTCTTTCGCTTGCTCCTCTGTAATACCTGCAAGACTTTCAAGTTTGCGCAATTGCTCTTGCAGGGCTTTATCTAATTGACCCTCCTTTGCTTGCATACTTTCTAATTTGCGCGTGTAACCCTCTTCAAGATGCGATAATTCCTTCTCTTTTCTGCGAATGTCTTCCACAGATTTTGTGTGGTCACGCTGCGCTTCTTTAAGTTGGCCATGTTGCTCTCGGATCTTTGATTCTCGCTCTGAGGAACGTTGTTCATGCTTCTCTTTGAGCTCCAAATAGCGCTCTTTAGATTGGAGCATTTTTTCCTTTTTCAAGGCTTCGCCTTCCTTTTCTGCTTCACGCAAAATGGCGGCTCCTTTTGATTTAAGGACGGTTTGCTGGAGGGCGATGGCACCCATCGCCCCACCTACGAATCCCGCTAATCCTGCCAGGATACTTCCTATCATATTTTCTTCCCTTCAAGTTCCAAATCCTGTGAGACATTCTCACAAGATTGGGCAGTAGGAGATCAGTTGCCCGTACTTAGTACGGCATCCAATTGGGCTTGAACACTTTGCAAGCGTCCTAAAAGAGCCTCGTTGTCTTTGCCATCGCTTCCCTTGAGACCTAGCATCTGATTTGCTAGTTGAAGGGCGCACATGGCCAGCGCATCTTGTTTGTCACCTACAGCATAGCGTTCTTCAAAACGCTGCATAGCTGATTGAATCATGGCGACCGCTTTCCGAACCTGTTCTTCCTCATGACGCTCAATGGTCAATGGGTAGGCTCTTCCCGCTATGTTTACTTTTATTTTGAGGGTCTCTTTCATGGCTCCAATGGGATTAGGCGTTCAAGTGCGCTAGGCATTTGTTGATCTCCCGTACCCATTCGTTCAATTGACGCTGGAGCGCTTGGCGTTCAGCCTGCGTACCATTAAATGCCATCAACAAACGAAGTTGTTCAATTTCACTGCGCAAACCCGCCACTTTTTTCCTTTCAAGCGTAAGCTCTTGGTGCAAAGCAGCAACATCTGTAGCCTTTTCCTCTAGTTCTCCCAAAGTCAAACGGTACCGCTCAATCAGGTCATGAACCTGATCCTGAATGCGTTGTACTTTATCGATTGGAGTAGACATTGAAGACAAAATTGAACATTCAAACTTAGCCATTCCAACCGGCATTTCCTACCTTCCCCTCACGTATGCAACGCATTTTTTTTATCCTCATTCTCCTCTTTTTTGGCAATCTTCAAGCCCAAAACCTTATCGACGTGCAGCCGATAGCCGGCACGGTAGACTTTGCTGGAACATTTGGCGAACTCCGGAACCATCATTTTCATTCTGGGGTCGATATTCGGACCAATGGGCAAACCGGGTGGCCGGTACGGGCCGTCCAAGATGGCTACCTCTCAAGAATGGTGGTCCGTCAAGATGGCTTCGGGTGGGCACTCTATATCCAACATCCTTCTGGCTACACCTCGGTCTATGCGCACCTTGAGGACTTTCAACCCCAATGGCATTCTGTTGCTACCGCTAATGCCTCCCGACTCGAATCAAATCGCTTAGACCTTTATTTTCAGGAGGAACAATACCCTGTCAGTGCAGGTGACACGATTGCCTGGTCTGGCAATTCCGGTGGGTCTGGCGGCCCTCACCTCCATTTTGAATGGCGTGATAGCCGTTCTGAAGAGCCTCTTGATCCCTTTTCATTCGGACTCCAATATGGGGAGGACAGTTACCCACCCAATATTCTCAGCGTATACACCTCGGATGGAAGCTATCGGAATGTGTCCAATGGAACCTGGGGAGAAGGTTTGAAAGTCACGAATTGGGCAGACATTGGGGCCTATGTAGTAGACCGAAAGCATCCCAGCGGATTGACGCTAGGCATTAAGTCATTGGAAGCTATTTGGGATCCGATACCCCCTGCAGAAGGAGGTAGTGCTTCTACAAAATGGGTATTGGATCGATTTTCATTTGCAGAAACACGCAGCGCAGATGGATTAATGCAGCCTGAAGTAAAACGAAAAACGGGCAAACGCACTTACCGGATAATCCCCTCCCTTGCCCCTGCGCCTGAATGGCGTCAATTCCGTTCCATTCCGCAATCACCGGGCAAATACCAAGTCACGATTCAAGCTACTTCAACGAATGGAGATCGTGTTTCCGCCTCTGGACCCATTGATTTTGTGCCCAACACTGCTTCCGAGGGTGTACGTAACGCTTCCCTTGCAGGATATGCCTCAGCGGGCGCAATGCAGGTAGTCTGGTCGGCGAATAGTTTCACAGATCCTATCCAGGTATATTTTAATGAAATAGATAGTCGGCATTGGAACGCAGGACCGGATGTGCCTGTCTTAAAGAATCTTGCCTATACATGGACACCCCCTGCTGAGTATCCGACTTCCTGGAAAACCAAAACCGTCCTAATCGGTAGAGATGGTCGAGGTTCCTATCGCATTGTAGGAACCCCTAATCCTGAAGGAAGGCTCCATTTTGACATAAAAATCCTAGGGGAACTGACGATCACACAAGACTTGAACCCACCTACGCTTCAAAACCTACAATCAGGAAGTTTTCAAAACGCTCCAGCATGGACTTTGAACATGAAGGACAATCTTCTTGACATTGTCGATTATGATGTGTACTTGAATGGTCAATGGCTCTGGGCATACTATGATGCTAAGAATGGGCGTTTGTACATACCTAAGCCCATGCAACAACCAGGTACACTCAAGATTGTCGCAAAAGACGAGGCAGGAAACATAAGTACCTTTGAGCAAAATATACCATGATGAGGCGTTCTCTTTTCTTCCTCCTAGCAGGCATCGCGCAGGTAACAGCCTTTGGTCAGGTTCAAGTGAGTGGGGTGGTTTTGGCGCAAGACTCTGCCCATCAGACCATCCCCAACGCGAAAATCCACATCAAAGGACGTCCGATTGTGATGTCTTCGGGAGATGATGGATTTTTCAGTATTGCCGCAATGCCAGGGGATAGTTTAATAGTGAAACGCTATGGATTTAAAGCGGAAGGACTCTGGATTCCAGATACGTTAAAAGGTGATTCATATTTAGCGGTGGTCACCCTGCATTGGAACACCCTAGAGCTCGATGAAGTGATCCTATATCCATGGCCTAGACCCGAAGATTTGAACCGCGAACTTCTCACCATGGAGGTAAAGACAACGGAGCGCGATATTGCCTTGCGCAACCTTGCCATCCAATCCTTAAAGGAACAAGCACAAGCCATGGGAATGGACGCAGGTGAGATGCAACGCTATATCATGACAGCCCAAGCACAAAGTGTGCACAATGCGAACCGCTATTACGGCAGCAATGGCGGATCTGCCATCCTTGGACGCTTGAGTGACCCATTTGCCTGGTCCCAATTCTTTAACGCCCTCAAACGAGGTGATTTTAAGCGCTAATGATTGCATTCCTTCTTAGCGTAAGCGCATGGGGGGGGCCTGTTAGCACGGGTGACACTCTACCACAATCTAGCACCCTTGATGAGATTGAGGTGGTTTCTGAAGCTAGCGAAACCAATACGATACGCTTAAAAACCTCCAATTTTGGTGGAATTGGGCAAGCAGGGGGGTCGGTAGAAGGCATGGTGAGAAGCCTGGCTGGTGTTGCGGGATCTGACGAACTCTCCTCTCAGTTTAGCGTGCGCGGCGGGAATTTTGATGAGAATCTTCTCATTATCAATGGTTTTGAGGTCTACCGTCCTCAACTTGCACGTAGCGGACAGCAAGAGGGACTTAGTGCCATTAATCCTGACTTTGTTCAATTTCTTGCCTTCTCTGCTGGCGGTTTTGATGCCTCTAAAGGGGATAAACTCTCCTCTGTTTTAGAGGTGGATTACCGCAGCCGGAATACGGCTGAACTTCCTTCAAACAAGATCCGATTAGGTCTTTTTTCCGGGAGGATTTTTGCCTCGAAGAGGATGGATAAGCATGGAAAAAATGGCCCTGTTTATCGGTCGTTTGCTTTGGGGGCACGCTACCGTAGCAATGCACCATTTGTTCGAGGGGGCGATATACAAGGTGATTTGCGGTCTGATGCGCAAGACCTGCAATTTTTATATGAATCTGCTAGTTTGCGATGGTACCATCAACTGCTGGGCATTGCGCAGTCTAGCACTTTTGCGATGCGCCCCTCGTCACGAACGACTGAATTTGGTACTGTCACAGAGGTATTAAGACTGCATGTCTTTATGCAAGGTCTTGAACAGTATACCTATCAGAACATTTTTATGGGGGGCCGAAGCCGCTATTCGCTCACAGAACATCAAGAAATATTTTTTGAAACGAGTTTTGCCCAAGCACTCGAAAAAGAGGCGATGGACGTAGAAAGCGCCTATCTCCTCGGAGAAGTAAACAACAACCTTGGCTCAGATTCATTTGGTGAATTGTCCTATTTAAGAGGCTCAGGTGGCCACCAACGTTATGCACGCAATGACCTGTGGGTAAGGGAATGGCAATCAAAAGCAGGTTGGTCCTACCAACAAGGTGCGCACACCCTGAAGGCTGCAGTGAGTTTCCGTCATCAAGAAGGCCTAGATGCTGTGCATGAATGGGTCAATTTGGATTCAGCGGGATACAGCCTCCCTCACCAGCCTACCTTGGCTATCCTCACCTCTACCGATACGGTCCTAGATACAAAGGAACAATTGCGATTATTCCAAGTTACCGACAGCGAAGGTCACCTGATCAATCAAAAAATAGCCGCGCATTTTCTTTGGCACAAACAGGCCGATCAAGAATCATCTCTTCCCTCCTGGAATGTAGGCGTGCGTTACCTGCGAGACAGCCGGAGTGGCGAACAGCGATGGTCACCAAGGATTTCACTCCGATGGACACTCCCCAACCAACTTGGATTTACCTTATCGGGTGGATCCTATGCGCAGACCGCCAGCGTGCGCGAACTCCGAAACTGGGAGAACGCCACGTTCCTATCCTCTGCCCGAATGCAACATGCATGGCATGGCATTGCTGGATTAGAAAGAAATTTTACCTCTAATGGAAAACCTTTCTTTTGGCGCGGGGAGGCCTATGTTAAATATCTTGATCGTGCCTTCCCTTTTGAGCAAGATGGCATGAGAGTCCGATATCTAGGAGACGGCCCCGGTATCGCCCGAGTCGTGGGCATCGACAATAGAATTCACAGTGAGTGGCTCCCAGGGACAGAGTCTTGGGCCTCCCTTTCATTATTTCGTGCACAGGAGAAGTTTGGCCTTGGATGGACAGAACGCGGCAGTGACTATAGATTTAGTTTTTCTCTTCGTGTGGAAGATGCCCTTCCAGGCAACCTCAACGATAAGGTCTACCTGCAAATCAATGTCACCGGGGGATTTCCATTTGGAGCGCCTCTTGAGGAAAGTAAAGACTTTCGCAGCCCCCCCTATCGACGTATGGACTTAGGTTTTCAGCACACCTTTGGGCCTCGGGCAAGCATGGGACTTGAAGTCTTTAATCTCTTAGAAATTCGGAATACTGCCTCCTACTTTTGGATCATGGACATTTCTACAGCACGGCAATACGCTGTTCCGAACTACCTCACAAACAGGCTGTTAAATCTTGTATTTCAATTTCAACTCTAGGTTATGCGCATCATAGAACAAATCCCCCACCCGCACTTTCGCATGGTGCTGTATGCCACAGAAACGCATTTCTTACTGGAGATTGAAGCGGGCCCCATGCGACAATCATATCGCTACGCCAAAGAGCGGTTCCCAGGAGCAGGGGATGTAAAGGGGTGCATCACAACCGCATGGCTGGAAGATGTGCGTCAGAGCTTTAATACCATGTATGTGGATTGGACGGAAACATTAGAAGAAAAAGGCACGCAGGGAGTTTAACTACCCTTTACACCAAACAAGATCAAACGTGCCCCCCACTGCAGAAGAACTTAAAACGGACATGACAACTTAATGATGCTCAAAAGCAGAGAAAACTTTTTGCATCGCGTTGAGCGCTTCTTCCATTTCTCCTTCCGTAATAACCAAAGGCGGGGCAAATCGTATGATGTTCCCATGGGTCGGCTTGGCTAAAATGCCTTCATCACGGAGGGCGATACAGATGTCCCATGCCGTGGTCGAATCTTCAATATCGTTGATCAAGACCGCATTTAATAATCCTTTACCTCGAATACCCCGAATCAAATGGAGGTGACCAATTCTCTCCGTTAAGCCCTCTCTGAACTGTTTGCCGCGCGCGCGGGCGTTCTGCATGAGTGCTTCTTCTTCCATGACTTCTAATGCGGCTTGCGCCACTTTGGCCGCAATGGGATTTCCCCCAAAAGTGGACCCATGCTGACCTGGCTTAATGGTGAGCATGATGGCATCATCTGCCAAAACGGCACTCACAGGATAAACGCCTCCCGACAGAGCCTTTCCTAGAATAAGAATGTCGGCACGGGTATAGGTGGATGTCTGACGCTCACAAGAGCCTGTTTCACATTGACAATCTCCGCACGTGGCCAACCAAGAACCCGTTCGTCCTATACCAGACTGAATCTCATCCGCTATAAAAAGGACGTTGGCCTTTTTACACAGCGCTGCTGCGCTTGGGATAAAACCTTCATCAGGCACCACAACACCTGCTTCGCCTTGGATAGGTTCCACTAAGAAGCCGGCGACATGTGGATCCGCAAGCGCTGCTTCTAAGGCGGGTAAATCATTATAAGGAATAAGCTCAAAACCGGGCATATAGGGACCAAAACCCGCAAAACTATCTGGATCGCTGGAGAACGAAATGATCGTACTTGTCCGGCCATGAAAATTCTCGCCACACACAATGATTTTGGCCTGATTGGCCGGAACCCCCTTTACGTCATAGGCCCAACGGCGGCAAAGTTTGATTGCGGTTTCTACGGCTTCGGCCCCAGAATTCATAGCAAGAACTTTATGGTAGCCAAATCGTTCGGTTATGGCTTTTTCAAAAGGACCTAATTGCGCATTATAAAAAGCACGCGAAGTCAAGGCTAACTGCTGCGCTTGATCTATCAATGCGTTTAGAATTTTTGGATGACCATGTCCTTGATTAACTGCAGAATAGGCGCTTAAAAAATCAAAATAGGCTTTGCCATTTACATCCCAGACCATCACCCCTTTTCCACGCTCCAAAACAACTGGAAGCGGGTGATAATTATGGGCTCCGTAACGGTCTTCTAGGGTGATATAGGCTTCAGCTTTAGACATGTTTTCTTGGTTTTACCTCAAAGATACGGGCTACACAAGGAGTATCTTTGTCAGATGATTTTAGAAGGTGTCTCCTTAGAACGCGCTGGCGGCCGCGGGGTTTGTATAGCCCATGCCCCCGATGGAAAAACTTTGTTGGTTTCTGGTGGTGCCCCGGGTGATGTTGTCACCGTAAAGGTCCTTAGGAAGAAGAAAAAGCACCTAGAGGGCATTATCGAAAGAATTGAAATCCCTTCACCCCACCGAGTAGAGCCAACTTGCGCTTATGCGGCACATTGTGGTGGTTGTAGTTGGCAACATGTCGCCTATGAAGAACAGGCAAGGTTTAAAGAAATCGAAGTCCGTGAAAATCTTCGCCGCATCGGCGATATTTCTTGCGATGACTTTCGCCCCATTATCCTTGCCCCAGCGGCATTGCGCTATCGCAACAAATTAGAATTTAGTTTTTCTTCAAGTAGATGGTTAAGCTGGGAAGAAATTGCCAGCGAGGCCGTTATTGCGCAGAAAAATGCCCTTGGTTTTCATGTGCCTGGAATGTGGGATAAAATCATGGACATTGATACGTGTCATTTGCAGCCAGAGCCCTCCAATGCGATTAAGAACTTTGTGCGCCAATATGCCTTGGATCATGCATTGACCTTCTTTCACCCACGTGAAAAGCACGGCATGCTCCGCACCATGATGGTACGCTGCACACAAGCGGGCCAATGGATGTTGGTTATGCAATTTTATGAAGCACCGGGTAAAGAGGGTCTCGCCTTGCTGCAAGCTGTTGTGGATACTTTCCCTGAAATCACGAGTCTCTATTACGCCCATAACCCCAAGCCCAATGACTCCATCTACGATGTAGACTTGGTCTTATTCGCAGGAGAAACACATTTAACCGAGCACATGCCCTCTGCTCTAGCCGGAGGGAAAGCATTGTCCTTTAAAATTGGACCAAAAAGTTTTTATCAAACCAATCCAGCGCAAGCGCACCGCCTCTACAGTGAAGTCTTGGCCTTAGCTGGTTTGAAAGGCGGTGAGACGGTCTATGACTTATATACGGGTACAGGGACCATTGCGCTTTTTATGGCACAAGTAGCAGGTAAAGTAGTTGGGGTAGAAAGTGTGCCAGAAGCCATAGCTGCTGCCAAAGAAAATGCAATAGCGAATGGACTGAATAATACCGTGTTTGAGGTGGGTGACATGCGGCAAGCCTTTAGCGAGGTGCTTTGGGATGCTCATGGCAAGCCTGATGTCTTGGTCACTGACCCGCCACGTGACGGAATGCATCCAAAAGTAGTGGCCCAATTACTCACGTTGGATATTCCAAAAATTGTCTATGTTTCGTGTAACTCAGCCTCACAAGCAAGGGACTTGGCGCTTTTAAAAGAAGCCTATGATATTGTCACCATCCAACCTGTTGACATGTTTCCGCAAACGCATCATGTGGAAAACATTGCCCTGTTATCGCGTAAAAATGGCTAAATCTTCCACGTATTGGGAATCCCGCTACCAAGATGGAGAAACAGGATGGGATCTCAACGGGGTCACTCCTGCCTTGCAGGAAGCCGTCAAACATTTGCCCAAAGACACCAAGATTCTGATTCCCGGCTGCGGACTCGCGTGGGACGGCGAGGCCTTGCATCATGCTGGATTTACAGAGGTATACCTCAGCGACTGGGCGCCGAGTGCCAAAGCGGCTTTTCTAAGACGGGTGCCCAGTTTTCCTGAGAATCATTTTTTTACTGAAGATTTCTTTGAGTGGGCCATGTCTCCTGTACACGCTAAGAAATTTGACCTTGTACTTGAATGCACCTTCTATTGTGCGATTCCCCCAACACTGAGACCCCAGTACGTGCATGCCATGCAGCACTTAATAAAACCGGGCGGGAAACTAATGGGGTTGCTGTTCACCTTTCCGTTAACGGAGGTCGGCCCCCCCTATGGCGGAAGTATGGAGGAGTATACGACAAGGTTTTCTCATCCATTTAAACTTGAAACATTCGCATCTAGCCCTTTAAGTATTGCACCACGTGCAGATAAAGAGGTCTTTTTCATTGCTACATTGCAGACATTATGACAGAACGCACGCTTATCCTTGATCCAGAACGCATGCAACGTGTTATGCAACGCATGGCATGGCAAATTATAGAACGCCATCTGCATCAAGATGAAATTCTTCTTGTCGGCGTCAGCAATTCTGGATACGCCTTGGCGAAGCGACTGCATGCGCTATTGAAAATACATTTTGATGGCACGGTTCATTTGGCGGAGATTTCTATCAACAAACGAAATCCTGCAGAAGGACCCACTGTTTGCGCACTGCAACCTTCAGATGTTAAAGGGAAAAACGTGGTCATCATCGATGATGTGCTCAATACAGGGGCTACTTTGATTTATGCCGTCCATTATTTTCTGAGCGCACCCCTCAAACAACTTTCTACGGTTGTTTTAATCGATCGAAACTTTAAGAAATTCCCCATTAAAGCAGACATCAAAGGACTGAGCTTGAGTACGAGTTTTCAGGATCGCGTAGAAGTGGATTTCACCGCTCCAGAGGCGGTCTACTTAATCTGAATCCCGCTTAAGGCCTCCAATACATCGACTTTTTCTACTTGGATAATCAACTTTGCTAGACGATAATAGGGTTGACGTTCAAATAAATGCTTTCCTATAAATTCAGGGTATTCATCTATAGGGACCCCTAGTAACAGAGGACGTTCTTTTCCTGCCCGAAATGAATCCACCAGACGGTGGCTCAGAAAACCAATGGACGCATGAAGGTAGACGGTCATGCCCAATCGATTCATTTCGACCATATTATCATAAAAGCAAGGGGTACCTCCTCCTACAGAAATAATACCTTCAAATCCAGCAGTATCTTTTAATGCTTGTCTTTCAGCCTTTCTAAAAGCGAGTTCACCATACTGAGCAATGTAGTCTGAAATCGACATATTGAATATCTCCTCAAGGCGACTATCCAGATCCAAAAAGGCTAATTTTGAGCTAGATGCCCATTTTTTACCCCAGGTCGACTTCCCTACCCCCATGTACCCGATAAGATAGATCCGTTTTGACATGCCCAAAAATATTGGATTTTTCACAGCTTACCCACCTTTCAATTAAAGTTTCTCGCTATATTTGCACCCTTGTTTAAAAAGCGAGAATGACTCGATAGCTCAGCTGGTAGAGCAATACACTTTTAATGTATGGGTCCTGGGTTCGAGCCCCAGTCGAGTCACAAAATGCCCTGGTGGTGAAATTGGTATACACGCCACCTTGAGGGGGTGGTGACCTACGGTCGTGCTGGTTCGAGTCCAGTTCAGGGCACATCACAGTATCAAAATAGCGCGCTGAAAAGTTTTCTTTTAGCGCGTTTTTCTTTTCAATAACTTCCGCTGAACTTCAAGAAAACATTTGTGTTTATACTATATGGCACGACACATTTTGATTCTCCTATTAATTCCATTTTGGGCTTCGGCCTGTCAAGGGAATGAACCCCAACATACTATGTATGATACAACCCCGATAATAAAGACTGAAAAAGAATGGCTCGCCGAGCTCGGTCCAGAGCGCTACCGCATTCTGCGCCAAAAAGGAACAGAATATCCTGGAACAGGCACCTATGACAAGCACTTTAAAGATGGCATTTATGTTTGTGCGGGATGCGGGCACTCCTTATTCTCTTCCGTAAGCAAATTCGATGCACATTGCGGATGGCCCAGTTTTGATGCTGCTATATCAGATCAGGCGGTTACAGAAAAACGGGATATTTCTCAGGGTATGATACGTATAGAGATAGTATGCCCAAATTGTGGCGGCCACCTCGGTCACGTCTTTGATGATGGGCCGACAGGCACTGGGTTGCGTTATTGCGTGAATAGTTTGAGTATGCAGTTCCAACCCATAACAGAGGATCGTACCGAATCCCCCATCAAACCGCTTGAGTAACCTTGCATCAGACATGAATAGAAACCTACGTCTTATTAGTGGCCTTCTCTTTGGCCTCCTTAACATGACGGGATGTGAAGAGCAAGTATATTGCGACTTATCCTTTCGTGCCTTCGGATTCCAGTGGACAGACAGCACCCATTTTCCATCAAAGATTCATAGCGTCGTGCAAGAAACGGGTGATACCTTAATCAACACTTCCGATCCCTTTGAAAACTACTTTTATGTGGTTACCGATGAACACCATCCTATTCTTCTTCACCACACTTACCATGTGAATGTTTGGATTCTTGACCAAAATGATTCACTATTAGCTCAATGTCAGTATGTTACAACCGCAGACAACTGCCATGTTCAAAAAATTAGCGGACCTGAAATTCTGCCATAAACAGTGATACAATCATTTTGATTTGGGTATATATTTGCACCACTCAATGGGAGATTAGCTCAGCTGGTTCAGAGCACCTCGTTTACACCGAGGGGGTCGGGGGTTCGAACCCCTCATCTCCCACCAAAAAAAGCCGCAAATTTTGCGGCTTTTTTGTTTTCAGCCCGTTACCTTGGTGCCTCATCTACACATCTGCGCTATGTTCCCCATGAAAAACCTAGCTATCTCATCCGTTCTGCTCTCCCTGCTACTTCTTTTCTACTTGAATCCATCGGAGGCGCAGCATGTAGAGGAAGCACGCCTCCAGGGTCAGGCTTATTTCCAGCAAGAGGCAAATAGGGTGGGCTTTCACGGGGATGTTTTTGTTTGGGCGAGTAAAAAGATCACGGATATTGGGATTGCTTCATCTGACTATCACTCCTACGGACTCATTTCTACAGCTGAAATCTCCATTCTAGGAGAGATAAAAGGGGAAAGTTTCGGATGTGCGGGGAAAGTGTGGGTTCTTTGGGAGGCAAGATCCCAGAATGAGGAATAAAAAAAGGCGCCCATAAGGACGCCTTAGATAAAATCAAACTTGGGCAATTACTTGCTCACGTTATATCCTAGGCTTGTGAGGTAATCAATACGCTCCTGCACTACTGAAGCTTCACGACGCTTCAATTCCTTGTCAATAGAAATTTTCATTCCATTCAATTCTTCAGGAGAAAATTTTCCCAAAAACTGAGAGGCAAAAAGGCTCTTTAATGATTTGTTATTGTTTTGATTTTCACGAAAGTGTGCTACAAGTTGACCTGGAGTCATAATGAATGTTTTAAAGATTAATTAAAGCAAATGTAGCACATACGTTTAGAAGTAAAAATTAATATTCAATTTTAGTCATTTAGTTGATTAAAATCAATA
>ERZ888423.445-NODE-445-length-41906-cov-16.700485_pt1 | contig 41906 bp, 41 predicted proteins | sample MGYA00520523_ERZ888423 | MGnify/ENA primary metagenome ERZ888423 (study PRJEB32303, sample SAMEA104408611) | aquatic metagenome | biome: Brackish water; feature: Pelagic; material: water | place: Baltic Sea | collected 2014-06-08T10:24:00 | depth 30,27 m ... | reverse complement strand
CTTCGGTGTCGCTCAGACCGGCCGCCACGCCGCACGGCACGGTGATACTGAGGTCAGTGGCCTGGTAGCCGATTAGCGGTGCGGTAACGCTGGCCAGCACCGGGCTCTGTGGCCAATTCAATTGCGCGGTGGTCTGTTTGACTGGAAGAAAGGGCGTCAGTATTGCCAGTGCGGCACCCAGTAGACCCGCGACGACGGCCACCAGTCGAGTGAGTCGATAGTCCACCCGACGCGGAGGCACCGTGATCATCGGCCGTTCCGGATGGCCAGCACGAATGGGCCGAACGTCGCGACGCTGAAGTAGGGTTCGGCGAACAATTCGGCGTCCAACTCAACGGTATAGCGGCGGACATTCGGCTGATTCGGGTACACGTCCTCGGCCAATCGCAGGGTGTAGGTGTTCGATGAGCCGGCGGCACCGCCGCGGCGCATCAGGAATACCGTCGGCGGTTTGAAGGGCATCGAGTCCAGTGCCTTGGTGAACTCCCGGGCGCTGCCCAGGGTGCCCCACGACTCGATCGCGGCGGCGCGGTCGTCGAACTGTGCGAGCGGGTTGGCGTAGTGCGACGTCAGACCCTGGAATCCGTAATACGGGTAGTACGAGAGGAAGCTGTAGTCCGCTGTCATCACGATCGTCTGGTTCGGCGGCTTGCCGGTGGCCTCGCGGATCGCCGCGTCGATCTGCGAGTAGTGCTTCTCCGCGCCCGGTGGCCGACGGTCACCGCGCTGGCCGTTGCCGTCGGTATCGGTGTAGGCGACCGTGAGATCGGGCCGAAGCACACGCGGGATGTCCTGGCTGAAACCGATGGCGCCGATCAGACCCACCGCCACCGCCACCGGGATCGCCCGCCGACTCCACCGGGCTGCGACCGCGAGGGCGATCTCGATGAATCCGAACACGCCGGCCGCAGACAGCAGCACCACCAGCGTGGGTTGGAGCCGGAACGACAGCAGGGTGGTGCCCACCAGTGTGGTCAGCATCGACAGCAGCGACCATGCGTAGAGGGCCAGCACTCCGATGCCCAAAGCGGCGGCGCGGACGGATCCGCCTCCCGGGTCGCTTCGCTCCTGTCCGCCGGAACTCCAACTCCGCCAGGCCAACCAGAGAGTGCCGAGCATGCACAGCGCGCCGAGCAACGAGAACTGCAGCATCGGGAAATTCAGCACCGCACCGTCGCCGGGAAGGTAGTGCTGGGCCGTTCCGGTGTCACCGAGTGGACCGCGGAAAGCACGCAGCAGGAACGGCAACCAGGTGATCGCCGCGATCGCGATCGCGATCACCGCGATCACCGCCAGGCGCACCAGGGGGGCCACGCCGCGCCGGGTGATCGCGGCCAGCACCGCCATCGCAGTCACGGCGAAGGCGGTGTAGCCCAGCAGTAGCGTGTAGAAGGTCGCGGTGAACCCCAGGAAGATACCGACGCCGACGATGGCGGCCCGGCCCCCGCGCCCGGTTGCCCGCAAACCCGCCCACGCCAACACCAGTACCGGGGGAATCAGCACGGTGATGACGGCGCTGTAGGGCTCCGCCGAGGTGTAGGCAAGGGTCACCGCCGCGGTGGCAGCGGTGACCGCGCACGCGTACTCGAACCGGATCATCATCGACCACAGGACGAAAGCCACCACGACGGCGATCGCGATGGAGACGATCGCCCACGGCTTGTACATCTCCCAGGCCGGGGTCGACGTGAGTGCCGCCGCACGCCCACCGATCCAGAACCAGCCGGGCGGGTAGAACGGGGGAAGCCCCGCGTAGGTCATATCGCGCAACTCGGCGCTGTCGGCCAGGCGGGTGAGGTACTCGGTACGGAACTGCTGGTCGACAGAGATGCCGAACAGGTACAACTTCGTCGCGCCCAACGGCATACCCAGCGTCACCACGGTGAAGGCTGCCAGCGCCACGACGGCTCCGATTCGGGCAAGCCACTGACGCCCGTTACGCCATAACACTCCGGCACCGGCCAGGCCGATGAGGCAGCCGACCTGGCCGACGGTCGTCAGCGCGTGTAACTGATTCGATGAAGGAAAGGCCGGCCATTCCACCCGCGAGATGGCCATCAGTGCAACCACGGAGACAACCACGGCCACAGCGGTTGCCGCGATCATCTGGCCGAGGCAGGCCAGCCAAATCCTCGTCCGCACCGCCGGCCCGGCTAAATCGGCAGCTTGCGGAATAGGGGCCTTGGAATGTGTCGCAGCACCATCATCACGTAGCGAAAAGCACCCGGTGCCCAGACGAGATCCTTACCCTTGGCAGAGGCGGTGACGGCCAAGTCGGCGACGTATTCCTTGTCGACGGTCAGGGGCGCCTCCTTGACGTGGGCGCTCATCCGGGTACGCACCTGCCCGGGTCGGATCACCAGAACCCCGACCCCGAACTCCCGCAGTGCCTCCCCGAGGCCGAGGTAGAAGCCATCAAGTCCCGCTTTGGTGGACCCGTAGACGAAATTGGATCGCCGTACTCGCTCGCCGGCCGCCGAACTCATCGCGATGATGCGCCCGTAGCCCTGGCGGCGCATCTTCTCCCCGACCAGCACACCCACCGAAACGGCTGCGGTGTAATTGATTTGAGCGATCGCAACCGCCTTGGCCTGGTTCTGCCACAGATCCTCGGCGTCGCCGAGTAACCCGAAAGCGACGATCGCCACGTCGACATCGCCGCCGGCGAAACACTCCTCGATCACCGCCGGGTGAGCGGCGGTGTCGATCGCGTCGAAATCCACCACGGTCACCGCCTTCGCCCCGGCGCGCATCAGTTGCGCCGCCGCGTCCTCGCGGCCCGGATCATCGGGAAGTGCCGCCAGGACGATGCTCGCCGGCCCGTCTTGAAGGTAGCGCTCGCAAATCGCCAGTCCGATTTCGGAGGTGCCCCCGAGCAGCAGGATCCGCTGCGGGTTACCCACCGCGTCGAGCACCATCTACAACAACTCCAAGCGTCGGGCCAGGTCCGAGGCGAACACCGCGTCGGGATCCACTCTGCGCCGCAGGGCAATCCACTCGTCAATGCGCGGATACATGGCGTGAAAGGTCTCGGCGGTGGTGCGCGAATCCTTCGCGCTGTAGAGCCGACCACCGAAGCGCAGCACCCGGCGGTCCAGTTCGGAAACGAACTCACCCAACCCCGCCTTGATCGGGAAGTCCACGCAGACGTTCCATCCCGGGATCGGAAAGCTCAGCGGGGCGGCATTGCCCGGACCGAAAAGCTTGAACACGTTGAGGAATGAGTAGTGACCGGAGCGCTGGATGTCGACGATGATCGCCTTGAACTCGTCGACCGCTTCGGTGGGAACCACGAACTGGTACTGCAGGAATCCGGCCGGGCCGTAGGCCCGATTCCACTCGCCGAACATGTCTAACGGGTGGTAGAACTGCGTCAAATTTTGTACCTTGGCCCGGTAGGTGCCGGATTTGCGATACCACAACTCACCGATGGGGCCGAACGTGTACTTGTTGGCCAGTCCGTTCGGGAAGATGTCCGGGAATGTGAGCAGTTGCGGAGCATCGAATTTCAGCGGGTTGCGTTGCAGTTTCTCGGGAAGCTGATCAAGGCGGGCGAGTGAGCCGCGGGAAACCGCCGCGCGACCCAGTTTCGGTGGCCGGCTGATGGCATCGAACCACGCGCTTGAGTAGGTGTAGTTGGCCTCGCTGCCGTCGCTGTGCAGGGCGATCGTCTCGTCCAGGCCGGCGGTCACGTCGCCGTCGGCGATGAAGTACGCCGTCTCGGTCGGGGTCATCTCGATGGTGGCCCGCAGGATGATGCCGGTCAGCCCGTTGCCTCCGACGGTGGCCCAGAACAACGGGGCACTGGGTCCCTCGGGAGCGATGGTGTGGATTTGGCCGTCGGCCATCAGCAGGTCCATCGAGCGCACGTGGTTGCCGAAACTGCCGGCACTGTGGTGATTTTTACCGTGGATGTCGCAACCTATTGCCCCACCGATCGTGACCTGCCTGGTGCCGGGCAACACCGGAATCCACAGCCCGGCCGGCAGCGCCGCCCGCATCAATTTGTCGAGGCTGACCCCGCCGTCGACATCGACCAGGCGCGTCGCGGGGTCGATCGCGTGAATTCGGTCCAGGGCGGTCATGTCGATGACCAGACCGCCGCCGTTCTGGGCGATGTCGCCATAGGACCGGCCGAGACCGCGCGCGATCACCCCGCGGTGGCGACCCTCGGCGGCCTCCGCGGCCACTCGGGCGACGGCTTTGACGATCTCCTCGGGATCGGGGGTGCGGAGAACCTCGGCGACGCTGGGTGAGGTGCGAGCCCAGCCGGTCAGTCGCTGTGGAATCGTCGTTGCGGACATCGTGTCGAGGGTACCGTGCGGCCTCGCGCACCATTCGGCTCAAACCACCGTGGAGCCGACCGAACAGCCCTACCGCCTGAAGATCACCACCCGCTGGACGATGAAGTTGATGATGGTCGCGGTGCCCTGGGCGATCACGAACGCGATCGGCATCCGCCAGGGTCGATCCACGAAAGCCTGCAGGAGCACGTGGTTGAGCCCGACCTGCACGGTGAAGGTCAGGGCGTAAAGCCCCATCACGGCGAGAAAGCGGGCCCGGCTGGGGGCGGCTTGGAAAGTCCACCGCCGGTTGATCAGGTAGGCGGTGAGCGTCCCGGCGACGAATCCGATGGCCTTAGCGGGATCAAGTGCCATGCCGAGGGCGTGTAGGCCGTAGTAGATTCCGTAGTCCACGACCGCGGAGAAGCCGCCGGTGAGCACGAAACGCAGCACCTGGGTTCGCAGGTTCAGCGGCACCGGCGCGGCGGGTTCAACCATCGCGGGAAGCTTAAAGGGTCGTTGGGCCCTTGTGTTTCGGGGTCGGCCTGGACCACCATCGGGCCTATGCCCGTCGAAGAGAATCCGGTGCGCGTTCTCTGCGACGATGAGGCGTGGGACCTGTTGTCCGGCGTTGCGCTGGGCCGGTTGGTCACCGCCGGGGGCGGTCAGGTGGAGATTTTCCCGATCAACTTCGTCGCCCAGGATCGCTCAGTGCTCTTCCGGACTGCCGAGGGCACCAAACTCTTCGGCGCCGTGATGAACGACAGCGTGCTGTTCGAAGCCGATGACCACACCGACGCCGGCGGCTGGAGTGTGGTCATCCGCGGCACCGCACGGGTATTGAGCACCGCTGCTGACATCCGGGAGGCCGACCGCGCCCAGCTTGTGCCGTGGATTCCCACCGAGAAACTGCGTTACGTGCGAATTACCCCGAACGACGTCAGCGGGCGCCACTTCCGGTTCGGTCCGGAGCCCCCACACGGCGGGCTGCCGGGCTGAGCACTCAAACCCAGTAGGGCACCCGCGCGCGGTATTGCCGAAGTGCCACCGCGGCTGCGCACCAGCCCAGCAGGGTCAGAACGATCACGACGACCCAGTGCCGGGGTTCCTGCTGGGCACCCAGTAGCGGAGCGCGCAGGATGTCGAGATAGTGCAGCAGCGGATTGAGTTCGATGATCTTCGACCAGCGCCCCGCGCCCTGCTGCTCGAGGGTTTCGGCGTTCCAGATGATCGGTGTCATGAAGAACAGCAGTTGCACCAGAGAGGCCAACAGCGGGCCGATGTCGCGGTAGCGGGTGGACAGGATCCCGAAGCAGAACGACACCCAGACGCAGTTGAGCATGATCAGCAGCAGGGCGGGGATCACCGTCAGATCGGCCCACGACCAGGGCTTGGGATAGATGATCGCGATCACCACGAAGATCACGATGTTATGGGCGAACAAGATCATCTGTCGCCACACCAGACGGTAGACGTGGACGCTCAACGGGGTCGGCAGTTGCTTGATCAAACCTTCGTTGGCGATGAACACGTCGGCACCCTCGAGGATCGAGGCGTTGATCATGTTCCAGATGATCAGCCCCAGTGCCACGTAGGGCAGGTGCTCGGCGAGGTCCAGCTTGAACAGTTTCGAGTACAGCGCACCCATGGCGACCGCGGTCGTGCCGGTGGCGATGGTGATCCAGAACGGGCCCAGGACCGAGCGGCGGTACTTCTGCTTGATGTCCTGCCAGCCCAGGTGCAGCCACAGCTCGCGCTTGCGGAATCCCTCGGTGAGATCCCCCCAGGCGCGGGCGAAAGACTTGGACTGGCTGGCCGCGTCGACGAACGTCATCGCCTACTCCCCGATTTCGGCTCCGGCGGGCTGAAACGCTCGCGGCGACCGAGTCGACGCAACCGGATCCACTCCCGCAGGCCGGCCGGATCACGGCGGGTCACCAGGAAGAACCACCCGAAACGCAACCACTCCTGTGGCAGCAGCCTGCGCAGTCCGGGCTGGGCCAGGACGTATCCCCGGTTGCGGTAGGTGAAGAAACGCTTGACCGGGTCGTCGGGATACTGCGTGTGCATGCGACCGCCGAGGATGGGCTTGAACTCGTCGCTGCCATAGGGATGCAGGTAAACGGTGTCCAGGCAGGTTCCGAAGGGCAGGCCGCTGCGCACCAGCCTGCGGTGCACGTCGTACTCGTCGCCGCGGACGAACAGCCGAATGTCGGGAACGCCCACCGCCGCAATGGTTTCCGCCCGGAACAGCGCCCCGTTGAACAGTGACGCATACCCGGGTAGCAGGTCGCTGTCGGAGGAATCCTTGGTCCGCAGTTCGTCGACCCGACGGCGCCACACCAGACCTCGCCGCAGTGGAAACGCCAACCGATCGGGCGCTTCGAGGTCACACACCATCGGTGATACCTCGGCGAGGCCGTACCTGTCTGCGCAGGCGAGCAGGGTGGCCAGGACCTCGCTGTCGCGAGGTCGGCCGTCGTCGTCGGCCAGCCACACCCAGTCCGCGCCCAGCGCCAGTGCATGCAGCATTCCGAGAGCGAAACCGCCTGCGCCGCCCAGGTTTCGGCGCGATCCCAGGTAGGTGGTTGGAACCGGCTGACCGGCCACCAGGTCGCGCACCCGCTCATCGTGGTCGTTGTCCACCACGATGAGATGGTCGATCATCCGGCTCTGATTGGCTACTACCTTCAGTGATTCGGCCAGTTGCTCGGGCCGCCGGTGGGTGACGACGATGGCGCACACCATGGTCATTGCGACGACGCCTGATCGTCTGTCCACTCGCCTCGGTGTTCGCGGATGACGTCACGGACATGACGCGCGGCGTCGTCGCCCTCGTAGCCGCGCACCACCTCTTCGATGCTGCCGGTCATCTTCACGGTGCCGTGGTCGATCCACATCGCTGTTTTGCACAGTCGCGCGAGGAACTCATTGGAGTGACTCGCGAAGACCAGAATTCCGGAACGTTCAACAAGGGCCTGGAGTCGGGACTGGGCTTTTTTGAGGAATTCGGCGTCGACCGCGCCGATGCCTTCGTCCAGCAGCAGTATCTCGGGGTCGATGCTGGTGACCACGCCCATCGCCAGTCGCACCCGCATGCCGGTGGAGTACGTGCGAAGGGGCATTGACAGGTATTCACCCAGTTCGGTGAAATCGGCGATCTCATCGACCTTGGCGGCCATCTGTTTGCGGGTCTGGCCCAGGAACAGTCCCCGGATGATGATGTTCTCGTAGCCGGTGATCTCCGGGTCCATCCCGACGCCGAGATCGAAAACCGGTGCGACCCGGCCGTGTACGACGGTCCGACCGCGGGTCGGCTCATAGATTCCGGACAGCAGTCTCAGCAGTGTCGACTTGCCGGCGCCGTTGTGGCCGACCAATCCCACTCGGTCGCCCATCCGCAGCGACAAGGTGATGTCCCGCAATGCCTCGATGACGATGACGTTGTCGCTGTTGCGCCCGATGGTCCCGCCGGCTTTGCCCAGGAACGCCTTTTTCAGTGACCGGGTCTTGGCGTCGAAGATGGGGAATTCAACCCAGGCATCGCGGGTCTCGATATATGGCTCGGTTGCCAAGGTGACCGTCTGCCTTTAGAGGTATTGACCGGTCCCGTGTCCCGGCGGTCCGCCGGGCGGGGACGTTCCGGGCGGCAGCGCTCCCTGGCGCATGTGGTCCAACTGTGCCCGCGCCGCCATCTGCTGGGCGAACAACGCCGTCTGGATACCGTGGAACAAACCTTCAAGCCAGCCGACCAACTGTGCCTGGGCGATCCGGAGTTCGGCGTCGGTGGGCACGGTGTCCTCGGAGAACGGCAGCGCGAGTCGTTGGAGTTCATCGCGTAACTCCGGTGCCAGGCCATCCTCCAATTCGCGGATGCTGGTCGAGTGGATTTCGCGCAGCCGACTGCGGCTGGCCTCATCCAGTGGCGCGGCCCGGACCTCCTCGAGCAGTTGCTTGATCATCGTTCCGATGCGCATCACCTTGGCCGGCTGGTGGACGAGGTCGGTCACCGAGCGCTGCTCGTCGCTATCCATCACCATGGCGGACTCGGGGTCGGTGATGACCTCGATGTTGTCGTCGTCGGTGTTCGTCGTCATCCGCTGAGCGTTCCCTCGTCTGCCGTCAATGGTCGTCAGGTCCGTGCCGGTGATCCGCGCCATTGGTAGATGCGGGCACCGCCGTTGTCGTAAATCTTCGCCCACGACTCGGACCTGTCTAGTGACACTAGACCGTCGGGCATGGTGAACCCGCGGACCACGGGGGTACTGGTCATAACGTATTTGATGTTCAGCGCGGCGATCGCAGTGGCGATCCGGGGGTCGTGGTCGGCATCGTCGGCGTACGCCCAGAAGACGAATCGGTGGTAGCCCGGGCCCTGCTGGACGGGAAAGTCGTAGTGCGTCCACAACGGCCGCAGGTCGGCGACGGCGTACATCCAGGCGGTGCCGTCGACGTTGGCGTTGCCGATCACGGTGTCGCGCGCCCCGGGCAGAGCGGCGAGGTAAGCGAAGGCCTGCAGGTCCTTGTCGTTGACGATGACCTGGTCGTATTTGTCGCCCAGCAGGAAGCGATGGCGGGGAAAGTAGTGCCAGGACAGTCCTGAACACACCGCGATTAGCACGGTCGCCGTCGCGCCGATCCAGAAACCTCGGTCGGGCTCAGGCCGGGTCCGGCGCCGGAGGATCCGGCGCGCCGCCGCCACCGTCAGCAGCACCGCCGAGAACAGCGCGATCCCGGCCATCGGCACCAGCAGCATGGTGACCACTGCGGAGAGTCGGCGCGGATCGCTATAGAAGAGGTCGCTGTAACTGCCCGCGAGGGCGCCTATCGGGCCGCCGAAGGGAGCCGAGGAGTGCACGATCGAGGCGACCAACAGCAGCCACACCGCCGCCGGCCACCAGATCCGTTTGATCAACAGCAGCACGAAGCCCGCGGCCGCCAACGCGATGAGGATGCTTTGGATAGGGAAATCGTTGAGGTGGCGGGTGTGCTGGACGACCGCATCGACCAAGCCCTTCCTGCGGCCCTCGTAGGTGAGGAATTCGTGGCCGGTGATGACCTCGGCCTGGGCCAGCACCCCGAGAAACTGGGGAAGCAGTACCGCCAGCGTCGGCACCGCAACACTGAGCAGCCTCAGCAGGTCGCGTCCCCGCCCGCGAACCGGGTGGGGCAGCACCTGCAGCAGCCACCAGGCGAGGGTGAAGGTGGCCACCACGACTCCTCCGGTGATGTGCACGGTGAACACCCCGATCAATGCCAGCACCGCCAGTGGCACCCGTTCGCGGTGGGTGAGAGTGGAGGTGACCAACACGAAAGTCGGGACGGCGATTCCGAAAGCCGCCATGTTGGGCATCGACGCGGTGTCGAACTCCACGTAGGGCACCGCTGTGAACGATGCCGACAGCGCGGCGGCGGTCGCCGCCGCGCCCGCGGTGCGCCATCGGGTGCTGCGGGTGATCATCAACTGCCAGGTGAGCAACCCGGCGCCCAGCGGGAACAACCAGGCCGCCGCGGCCACCGAACTCACCGTGTAAGCGGTGGTCGGGGCGGCGCCGGTGAGTTGGGCGAATACCGCGGCGAGGGCGTGGAACGTCGACGGATAGTAGAGAGCGGCCTGAGTCTCCACATTGCGCAGTTCACCCATGTGGGTCGGGGAGGCCTGCCCGGTTTCGAGAATCCACCGGATGACGTTCGCGTGCCACACCGCGTCCCAGTTGCTGGGAATCGACTGCCAGTGCGGTATTCCCCGCCACGCGGCAACACCGATTGCCATGGCCCCGAAGATCACCCCGGCCGCGACAAGACACTCCGGGTAGTCCGGGCGCCATCCCGGCCGAGGCTCCGCCACCGGTATGGGCGGGCCGCGCCGCCGGGCCAGCAAAACTCTGAAGCCCAGCGACGCAGCGGCGCAAGCCGCGAAAACCAGCAGCGCGCTGAGTGCATTCCACCGGATGCCGATGGCGCCGAACGGAACAATCGTCAGGCCCACGACGCCATAGGTCAGCGCCGGCCCGGTCGCGACGGCCGGTGCCCAACGCAGACCCGCGGCGCGCGCGATCACGGCACCGGGAATGGTCAGCAGCAGGATTGCGATCAGCACTCCGGCGCCGAAGTTCACCGGCTCATTATGGTGAGGCGATCCGGATCGCCGACGGGTGGGTGAAGCGACGTCACGGGGGTTGCCATGGCTCGCCGATTACCCCATGGTTGTCGACATGGCATACGACGTCGCCCGGGTGCGAGGATTGCACCCCGCACTCGGCGACGGGTGGGTGAGATTCGACTCCCAGGCCGGCATGGTCATCCCGGAGGCGGTCGCCACGGCGGTCTCGACGGCGTTTCGGGGCACCCTGGCTAACACCGCCAGCCCGCATCCGGGGGCCATGCGCAGTCTTGCTCTGCTCGACGCGGCCCGGTGGGCGGTCGCGGATCTCGTCCATGCCCAGCCGCGTGGCGTGGTGCTGGGGGCTGACCGCGCGGTTCTGCTGACCGCTCTGGCTGATGCGTCCTGGAGTCGTGCCGGCCTGGGTAACGAGGTCGTGGTGAGCCGACTCGACGACGAGGCCAATATCGCGCCGTGGCTGCGGGCGGCTGACCGGTACGGCGCCAAGGTGAAGTGGTCCGAGGTCGACATCGAGACCGGTGAGTTCCCGGTCTGGCAGTGGGAGGATTTACTCACCTCCGATACCCGACTGGTGGCGATCCCGTCGGCGTCGGCGACGCTGGGAACTGTCATTGACGTCGGTGCAATCGCAGCGTTGGTGCATGACGTCGGCGGGTTGGTGGTGGTTGACCACACTGCCGCGGCGCCGTACGGCATGTTGGATATCGGCGAGGTGCAGGCCGATGTGGTGGCTCTGGACGCCGCTGCCTGGGGAGGGCCCCCGATCGGTGCACTGGTCTTCCGTGACCCCGCCCTGATCGAGACGTTCGGTTCGGTCTCCACCAATCGCGATGCCAGCGGACCGGCCCGACTGGAGGTCGGCGCGCACCAGTATGGGTTACTGGCCGGCCTGGTCGCCAGCGTCGATTATCTTGCCGCACTTGACGAGGATGCTCAGGGCAGTCGGCGCGAAAGACTCATGCAGTCAATGCAATCCGCCCACAAGTATCTCGGGGAGCTGTTCGGCTATCTAATGACCGCGCTGCGTTCGCTGCCGTTGGTGACGATCGTCGGTGATCCCGAGATTCGGATCCCGGTGGTGAGTTTCGTGGTCACCGGAATACCGGCCGAACGGGTGGTCCAACGCCTGTCGGACAACGGGGTGATCGCCACCGTCAAAGCCGGCTCCCGAGTCCTGGATGTGCTCGGAGTCAACGAGATCGGCGGCGCGGTCACCGTCGGCCTTGGGCACTACTCCACCTCGGCGGAGGTGGATCATTTGATCCGGTCCCTGGCGTCCCTGGGCTGACGCCTCAGCCGGGTACGTCCAGCAGGACCTTTCCGACGGTCGCCCCCGCGGCCAGCACCCGATGCGCCTCGGCGGCCGCCTCGATCGGGAACCGGGCGCCGATGATCGGCCGGACCGACCCCGCGGCGATCATCGGCCACACCGAGGCCATCACCGCCTCGACGATGGCGCCCTTGCCGTGCGGTCCGTGGACGGGCCTGGCCCGCAGTGCTGTGCCGATCACCTGCAACCGCTTGCCGATCAGGGTCCCGATATTCAACTCCGCGGTAACTCCGCCCTGCATGCCGATGATCGCCAGTCGGCCGTCGAGTGCCAGTGCCTGGAGATTGCGGTTGAGGTACGACGCCCCCATGATGTCGAGGATCACGTTCGCGCCGTTGCCGCCGGATGTCGCGCGGACACGGTCGACGAAATCCTCGTCGCGGTGGGAGATGACGACGTCGGCGCCGAGTTCGCCACACAGTTTGAGCTTGTCCGACGATCCTGCCGTAGCCGCCACGGTGGCACCCAGTGCGCGAGCGACCTGGATTGCGTGGGTGCCGATCCCACTGGCGCCGCCATGGACCAGGATGAACTCGCCTGCGCTCAGCCTGGCGGACATCGCGAGGTTGGACCACACCGTGCAGGCCACCTCGGGCAGGCCCGCCGCGTCGTCGAGTGTCACGCCGTCCGGGATTGTCATCACCTGTCCAGCCGGCACCGCGACGTACTGTGCGTAACCGCCACCGGCCAGTAGAGCGCAAACCGGTTGTCCGACTTGGAGATCGGTGACTTGCGGGCCTACGGCGGCGATGATTCCGGACACCTCCAAGCCGAGAATCGGGCTGGCATCCGGTGGCGGGGGGTACTTGCCGGCGGCCTGAAGTAGATCGGCACGATTGACCCCGGCCGCGTTGACCGCGATCAGCACCTCGCCCGGGCCCGCGGCGACGTCGGGCACTTTGACCCACGACAGTTTGCCGGCGGAGTCGGCGGCGACGGCGTGCACGCGCTCACGCTACTCCGGGGAGCGTTAGGCTGACCGGTGGTGGCGTGGCAGAGCGGCCTAATGCACTCGCCTTGAAAGCGAGAGTCGGCTAAAACCGACCGCAGGTTCAAATCCTGTCGCCACCGCAGTTCAGAGAATTTTCGTTTGCAACGGCGGCCCGACTCCACCCGAGCGAGCCGCATCGATCACAGACTGCCGCGCGGCATGACCCACACCTGCTCGAAGACGACGACGGTGGCGGCGGTCTCGAAGTCGGCGTCGTAGTGGACCACTGTGAGCCCGTGCGCGGCGGCCAGGACCGCGGTCAGCAGATCCGGCATTCCGACCGCCCGGTGCCGGCCCTGCCGTGCCAGTTCCCGCTGGGCTTTCACCGCAGCCTGCCAGTGTCCGTCCTCGGTCGGCAGGTACTCGTAGGCTACTCGGCGATCCGCCCAGAGTTGTTTGTATTCAATGGGATTGCGCGCGCTATAGAGCGCTTCTGCGTCGAGTGCGGCCGTCGTCGCGACCAGTCCGGCCTCGATGAGGGGCGCCACGCGCTCCGCGACTGCGGGATGGCTCATCCGCGCGGCGGCGCTGGTGTCGAGGATGTACCTCGATATCAGCGCCACACCTCATCACGGCGGGCCGGGTCGGCCATGGCCGCGAGGCCTCCTTCGCGGAGCCACGTCACCTGCCGGGCTCGTGCGGACCGAGCCGCCGCCTGCTGCAGTGCCGCCCGGACCGTGTCGGATACGCCGGTGGTGTTCAGCTCGCGTTGCGCGGCGGCCAGCAACTCGTCGTCGAGGTCGATCAGGCGTTTGGTCATCGCGAGCTCCGATATACGATCGGCGTAGTTAGTACATATCGCCGTATCCGGCCTGACCGGAGCACTCCGTGCGCTGGGTGTACTTCCGCTCGGCACCCGGAGCAAGTCGCGCTGATCGCGGCTTGTGGAGCGCGCGGTTTGATACCGGCGGCGTGGGCGTGATACCACTTGGTATCATTGGCGTTATGGCTATGACGTTGCGGCTCACCGAGGAGCAGACAGCAAAACTGCGCGCCACCGCCGAACGTGAGGGTGTCTCGATGCAGGCGGTCGCGCTCAAAGCCATCGACGAGTACGTCGACCGTCGTATGCAGCGCCGCGACGAGATTATCGAGCAGATCTTCACTGAGGACGCTGAACTGTTTCGCCGTCTTGCCGACTCGTGATCGACTACCTGACGCTGGATGACGTGCTTGCGCTGACCGCCAGGGCCGGGTTCACCATCGCCGACTACGGCTTGGTCGAGTCCGCGTTGGCCCGGCCGCAGGCGTCGGTGTTCGGCGAGGAGGCCTACCCAACGTTCCATCAGAAGGCGGCAGCTCTGCTGCAGTCCATGGCCACCAATCACGCTCTAGCAGATGGCAACAAACGCACCGCCTGGGCGGCAACCCGACTGTTCTACGGATTGAACGACCACCGCATCACCGCCACCGAGGACGAGCGCTTCGAGTTGATCATCGCGGTGGCAACCCGCGAGTTGGACACCGTCAACATGATTGCGGCCCGGCTCGCGCAGATAGCTGTCAGCGACTAGCGGACCTACAGGGACGCACCGTGCCTGCCAATGTTCGTCCCCGCGTGGCGGCATTGGTGTCGAGGAGATATCTCGATATCAGCGCCACACCTCACCGCGGCGGGCCGGGTCGGCCATGCCCGCGAGGCCTCCGTCTTGGAGCCGCGTCGCCTGCGCGGCTCGCGGGGCTTTTACTCGCCGGTGAAGTTCGGCTCTCGTTTGGCGAACATCGCCGAGATGCCTTCCTTGAGGTCCCGCGACGGTAGGAACGCCGAGTTCCACGCCGCCACGTAGCGCAGGCTGGCCGCGACGTCGGCGGTGCGCTGTTCGTCGAGGACGTCCTTGATGCCGCGGGTCACTAGTGGGGAGTTCGCGGCGATCTCTGCGGCGGTGCCGTGCGCGGCGGTCAGTGTCGCCTCGGCGTCGGGCAGCACCTCGTTGACTAGACCGATCTTCTCGGCGCGAGCGGCGTCGATGTCCTTGCCGGTCAGTGCCAGCTCGCGCAGATGGCCGTCGCTGAGAATGTAGGGCAGCCGGGCCAGGCTGCCGACATCGGCGACGATCGACAACTTGACCTCGCGCACTGAGAACTTCGCGTCGGCGCTGGCGTAGCGGATGTCCACCGCGCTGATCAGGTCCACCCCGCCGCCGATGCACCAGCCGTGGATCGAGGCGATGGTCGGTGTCCGGCAGTCGGCCACGGCGGTGATGGACCGCTGCAGTGCCTTGAGGTGGGTGTGGAAGTCCATCCGCGGTCGCGCCGAGACGTCCGACGCCATGGTGTCCGACAGCGTGTTGCCCATCGTGAGCAGGTTGAGGCCGAAGCAGAAGTTCTTTCCGGACCCGGTCAGCACAATGGCGCGGACTTCAGGGTCGGCGTCGAGATCGGCGAACACCGACGGTATCTCGGCCCAGAACTCCGGGCCCATGGCGTTGCCCTTGCCCGGGCCGATCAGCGTGACCTGGGCGACGTTGTCTTTGACCTCGACGGTGAGGGATTCGAGCTGGCTCATGGACTCAGAGGTTACTCAGATGTACATGGCCGGGTCGATGTAGGTGGTCGGGTCCACCAATGGCTCCCGCTGCTTTTCCGTACGCGCGCGCACGACGGCGGGGATGCCGGTCGCGATCGAATCCGCCGGCACATCCTGGGTGACGACGGCATTGGCGCCGATGGCGCTGTCATCACCGATGCGCACCGGTCCCAAGATCTTGGCGCCGGCCCCGACGGTCACCCGGTCGCCGAGGGTGGGATGACGTTTGCCCTGCTGCATGGTCCGTCCGCCGAGGGTCACTCCGTGATAGAGCATGACGTCGTCACCGATCTCGGTGGTCTCCCCGATCACCACACCCATGCCATGGTCGATGAAAAACCGGCGGCCGATCCGCGCACCCGGGTGAATCTCGATGCCGGTGAGGGATCGGGTGAGTTGGCTCAGAATTCGCGCGGGCCCGCGTAACAACGGCCTCGACCACATGCGGTGGGCCAGCCGGTAGGACCAAATGGCGTGCAGTCCGGAGTAGACGAGGGCGTTCTCCAAATCCCCGCGCGCGGCCGGGTCGTGGGTCCGTGCGTTTCGCAAGTCCTCGCGGAGGATGGACAGGAGCGTCACGGAGCGGTCAGTCCCGGATGTCCTCGAAGAGCACCGTGGAGATGTAGCGCTCGCCGTAATCGCAGACGATCGCCACGATGAGCTTGCCGGCGTTCTCCGGGCGCTTGGCCAGTTCCAGCGCCGCCCAGACGATCGCGCCGGAGGAGATGCCGCCGAGGATGCCCTCCTTGGTTCCCAACTCTCTGGCCACCCTGATCGAGTCGTCGAGGCCGACGTCGATGATCTCGTCGTAGCTGTCTCGATCGAGTATCTCGGGAACAAAGTTGGCACCGATGCCCTGAATCTTGTGGGGGCCGGCTTGGCCCTCCGTCAGCAGAGGGGAGTCGATGGGCTCGACCCCGACGATCTGTACGCCCGGCTTGCGTGCCCGGAGGACGTGTCCGACGCCGGTGACCGTGCCGCCGGTGCCGATCCCGGCGATGAAGATGTCGACCTTGCCGTCGGTATCGGCCCAGACCTCCTCGGCGGTGGTCCTCTCGTGGACTGCTGGATTGGCCGGGTTGGCGAACTGGTCAGCCGAGACCGCGTTGGGGGTATCGGTGATGATCTGCTTGGCCCTGGCCACCGCCCCCGCCATGCCTTCTGACCCCGGGGTCAGGACGATTTCGGCACCGTAGGCGCGCAACATCACCCGGCGCTCGGTGGACATCGTCTCCGGCATGGTGAGGATCACCTTGTAACCGCGAGCAGCGCCCACCATCGCCAGGGCAATGCCAGTGTTGCCGCTGGTGGCCTCGACGATGGTGCCGCCGGGGGTGAGTTCACCGGAGCGTTCGGCGGCGTCGATGATCGCCACCCCGATCCGGTCCTTGACGCTGTTGGCGGGGTTGTAGAACTCGAGCTTGACGACCACCTGGGCGCCGAGGCCTTCGGTCAACCGATTAAGTCGAACCAGCGGGGTATGACCAACTAATTCGGTGACGTCGCTGTAGATCCTGCCCATGGCTGATCCTCCTGATGCGGTTGCGGCCACCTTCGACGTTACCGGTTGGCGCCGTCGCGCCACGCGGCGGATTTATCGTTCAGCGGCTGACCCACTCGCGGGCGAACGCCAGGAACGCGTCGTTCTCGGCCGGAGCGCCGATAGTCACCCGCACGCCCTCGCCGGGAAAGGGCCGCAGCAGCACCCCGGCGTCGGCGGCCTGCTGGGTGAACCCGACGGTCTGTTCTCCCAGCGGCAACCAGATGAAGTTGGCCTGTGACGGCGGGAACTCATACCCGAGGGCGGCCAGTTCGGCGCTGACCCGGCAGCGTTGCGTGACCACCGCGTCGGTGCGTGCCAGCAGTTCGTCGGCGGCCTGCAGTGAGGCGATCGCCGCGGCCTGGGAAATGGTGCTGGCGGTGAACGGTACGTAGACCTTGCCCAACGCGGTGATCACCTCGGGATCGCCCACCGCGTAGCCGACCCGCAGCCCGGCAAGGCCATAGGCCTTGGAAAACGTGCGCAGCACCACCACATTGCGATATGCGCGCGCCAGAGCCGAACTGTCGGGCACCAGACCATCGCGAATGTACTCAACGTAGGCCTCGTCGATGACGACGAGGATGTCGGTGGGAACCGCGGCCACGAACCGGGCCAACTCCTCGGGATCCACGACAGTCGACGTCGGGTTGTTCGGGTTGCAAACGAAGATCAACCTGGTGCGCTCGGTGACGGCGGCGAGCATGGCATCGAGGTCGAAGGTGTGATCGCGCAGCGGCACCTGCACCGGGGTGGCACCGGCCACCCGCACCTGCAGCGGATACACCTCGAAGCTGCGCCAACCGAAGACCACCTCGTCGCCCACCGACGAAGTGACCTGAATCAGTTGCTGGCACAGGCTCACCGAGCCGCAGCCGACGGCGATCTGCTCGGCCGGGAAATCCAAGTGCCGGGATAGGTGCTCTTTGAGTTCTGTATGGCCGTTGTCCGGGTAGCGGTTGATGGTGCCTGCGGCCGCTGAGATGGCCGCGCGGACGCTGGGCAACGGATCTTCCACGGTTTCGTTGCTGGCCAGCTTGATCGCGCCCAGCACGGTCTTGCCGGGCGTGTAGGCCGGCAGATCGGCCAGTTCAGGGCGCAGGCGGGCAGTCACCGGACTGAGTCTAAGGGCCGCCCCAGCGGACTTTGCCATGCGTTGTCGGGCCTGTGTACGCTCTCGGTGGTTCAGGAGGCGTGCCAGAGCGGCCGAATGGGACTCACTGCTAATGAGTTGTCCCCCTTAAAGGGGACCGGAGGTTCAAATCCTCTCGCCTCCGCCGCGGCTGATGCGTCAACCACGAACAACTGAATACGGCGCCCGTAGCTCAACGGATAGAGCATCTGACTACGGATCAGAAGGTTAGGGGTTCGAATCCCTTCGGGCGCACCATCTACCAGCGGAAATGTCTCGAATCGCCAGACGGGTTTGTCCGGAATCCACTACTTTCCTGATACATTCACCCGCCACTTCCCGCTGCCTCCCCGCCTTCGCCATCGGCCGCAAATCGGTTCAGCACCTCGCGCGCATCAGGGCACCCACCCGGCCCACATATCCGGCGAAACCGGCCACCGCTGACACCGAACGGCGACGGTATTCTATCGCTCGGACATGCCCTCGCGGCGAGCGACGAGGACGACCAACGGACAGCGACGACAGAATGGAATCAGCCACAAAAAGCCCTCCGGAATACTCGATCAGGCTGCGCCACGGCACGCAACGTCATAACCAACTTTTTGAGGACTTTTGCAGGTAATTTGGCTCTTCGAAGTTAACCGGCTCTTCGAAGTTAACCAGGCAATTGCGCGGTGGTGAATCCGATGCTGGCCCGATGGGCGCGGGTGCAGAGAAAGCGTATCCGGCGGCGTGAGTTCTCGGTGTTGCGGAATCCGCAGGCGACGCGTTTGACTTGCTTGACCAGCCGGTTCCATCGGCGCCCACCGTCGCCCGTTTCCCGCATTGCTGATCCACGGCCAGCCCATCCTTGGTCGAGACCCGAGTGACATTACCCGATGGGCGGACCGGATCCGTAGTTGTGGTGAGGGGAACCGCTGGTGAAAATCCGGTAAACGGGATTCGAACGTGCTGAGCGCACATGGTCAAGTTTTTGGGGAGCGGAGGGTTCGACCCCGAATGCGGTGACCTTCGTGTTGATCGGACGTCGATAGTCGTCGTCCACCCTGGGCTTTCTAGCCGCACACAATCGAGGCCCGCTCAAAGGTGGTCACTGGATTACCTCGATTCAACGAGTGCCGCCTGTGCAGGCTGCATTGCCTTGATCGCCCGGCCGCCGTGTGTGTCTGGCAGAGCGCGATAGCGAGTTCGGTCAAGGGGCGCAGCGCTTGAGTTCTTTGTTGATGGCGAACCGAAACAGCGCTGCTGGCAGATTCCGTTGGGGCGGTTGCGGTGTCAATTCGAGTCTGTCGAATCGGATCACATCATTTGGGGTTCAACGAATCGTCGATTGGGGTTTGTTTACTCGTCGACGGCCGTTCCCGGGAGGCCTCTACGCTCCACTTCGTTCGGGGTTGTCCGTCGGTGATAGGGGTTGGAGTTAGTGGCTCAGCGCGGTTCTCGGCGGCGTCGTCAGCCGTATTCGTGGCTGGGTGCCGGCGTGCTCGGCGTGGGTGTGGGTGTGGGTGTGGCGCTGACCGGTGGTTCGGGTGTGGCGCACGCCGATAGCGGCGCTGCCGGGGATACCTCAGCACGGTCGGCGTCCTCAGCGTCTGCCTCCCCAGCATCTGCTTCCCCAGCATCGGGGCCGGGTCCGGTGTCGGCCGGTGCGGGCCGTGCGACTCGGGGTTCGGGCGCGGCGACCGCACGCCGCCAGGGTGCCTCAGCGCCCCCCGAAGTGTCGGCTCGGTCTGTGGTGAGCGCGGTGCGTCCTGGCGCAGGGTTGAATTTGGGGGCAACCCGGGGGGCGTCGGTGGTGGTGGCACCCTCCCCGGCGGCCACGGAGGTGTCCGGCACTGCCCTGGCAGCGGACCGCGTCGTCGGCGCGGGGACGGTGCTGGCAGAGATGGCGCAGCCGGCGGCCGCCAAGTCGGTTCCGGCGCGCACGGCCCGGAGTGCGGCAGCGCGACAGACAATGGCGGCGGCAGCCCCGCCAGCCTTGACGGCCCCGATGACTGGCGTCACCGATCGGTTCGGCGCCTACAACCCTGAGCGCAACCCGACCAATTTCGGGCCGGTGCTGCGCCCGATCGTGTGGGCGGTCAACGAATTGCAGTACCAGCTGCTCGGTCTTAAGCCGTTGGCCAACGCGGCGCCTCTAGGTTCCCGGGGACCGGTCCTGATTGGTGCGGTCGCCCCTTTCGGCAACCCGGTGAGTTTCGCGGTCAGCGCGGCGCCCGCCCGCGGTGCGGTTAGCGCGGCGGGTGGGGGACTGTTTTTCTACACCCCTGATGAGGCGTTCGTCGCCGCCGGCGGTGTGGACAGTTTCACCGTCGAGGTCACCGACGGCGGGTTCCACCTAGGAACGCTCTTCGGGTTGCCCGGTCACCGCGCCACCGTGACGGTGCCGATTTCGCTGCCGCAGCCGGTCGTCCCGTCCCCGGGAGGAGCTGAGGACACCGTTGCTTTCAGCATTCTCAACACGGGCATCAACGCGACCTACGTTTCTGGCTACGAGAACAACAACGCCTCGCTGTCACCGGTTCTCGGTACCGGGTTGACGTCGCCGGCCACTGGTGCCGACGTGGAGGTGACCCAGACGTTATTCGAGATCGGTAGCAGCCAGTCAGTAACAGTCGGCTTCAACCCGGCAGGTGTCACTCATCAGGGCACGGTCGCCAGTACCAATGTCGGCAGTGGGCCAGCCTTTGTGGCGATGACCCCCAATGGCGACCGCGCCTACGTCACCAACAGCAGCTCGAACTCGGTGTCGGTGATCGACACCGACCCAAACAGTGCGACCTTCAACGACGTCATGGCCACCATCGCCGTCGCCGCAAACCCATTTACCGTCGCGGTGAGCCCGGATGGCAAGCGGACCTATGTCGTCGCCGTGGGCAACAATTCGGTGTCGGTGATCGACGCCGACCCAAGCAGCGCCAGCTACAACACCGTCACCGCAACTATCGCTGTCGGGGTCAATCCGATGGGGGTGGCGGTGACTCCGGACAGCAAAAAGGTCTACGTCACCAACTGGGGTGAAAGCGTGAGCGGCGTGGACAAATACAGCACTGTCATGGTGATCGACGCGGACCCAGACAACGCCACGTACAACACCGTCATCGCAACTCTCACCTCAATCAACTATCCGATCGGGGTGGCGGTCAGCCCAGACGGCACCAAGTTCTACGTCACCGGCAGCAATGCGACGACCGGCTACGGCGAGCTGTCGGTGATCGACACCACCAGTAACGCAGTGAGTTCGACGATCAACCTCAAAACCGTCTCGTCCACCGCGGTGAGGTTCAACCCCGACGGCACACGAGCCTACGTTCTCAACTCTTTTCAACCCAGCCCGACCGGAGGTTTCGGCACCGTGTCGGTGATCGACACCGCCACCAACAGCGTCATCGCCAGCATCGGGGTGGACAACACCCCGATCGGGATGGCGGTCAGCCCCGACGGCAAATACGTCTACGTCACCAATAGCGGTTTCAGCAACACCACTAATGTTCCTGGGAACTCGGTGTCGGTGATCGATGCCGTCACCAACCAAGTCACCGCAACCCTCGACGCCGGCAACAACCCATACGGGGTGGCGGTCAGCCCGATCAACGGTCTGCTCTACGTCGTTGCCACAGGCAACAATGCGGTGTCGGTAATTGACCCCAACGGCACTGACGGCGGCCAGTTTCAATACACGGTGACGATGACGGGGTCGTCGGCGACCTGCACAGCCAAGGGCTCCGATGCGTGCCAGGTGATCGGCACCAGCATTTACCTCGAAGATCCGCCAGGGACCGTGTTCTTAGTCGCGTCAGACGAGGTTCAGCAGCAATCCGACATCCTGCAGAACCTCGTCGCCGATGACCTGTCGAATGCGATCTTCGTGACAAAATCCGAGCCGTCGATCGGTTACACCGACCCCACCATCCCGATCGGCTTCAGCCCGTACTACAACGGCACCAAAGACAATTCGACCAACACCTACACCGTCACCTCCACCACATCCACCGCAACCAGTACGACGTACAACGTCTCCGTGAAAGTCACCGAGGAAGCGAAACTGTTCAACATGTCCCTGCGGGCAGAGGAAGGCGCCCAAGCGACTTGGGGGACAACGGTGACCGACACCAACACCTACACCCAGACCCTCCAGCAGATCGTCGAACCCGGGGATCGCCTCTACATATATTGGGAGATGCCGGTATACCGGTTCTACGGCGACTGGAACGTGACGTACGGCAACACGGAGTACATCATGCAAGACGTTTGGTACAACACCCCGTACAAGGTAGGCGTTTACCCGGCATATCTTGCGGCCTATACGTGCACAGCCGCCAACGGGGGGTGTGATGGCTTGGAGGCTATCCCCCCGGTCTTGCCGAACACCGACGCGTTTCCAACCGGCTTTCCGTCGTATCCCATCACCTACACAGATGACAGCACGGTGGTCGGACCCTCCACGGTAACGGGGCGAGAGTCCCAGAACTACGCGCTTTCATTTCCGCCGCCTCGGACTTTTACGTGATGCACGCGATCGCACCCGACTGGCAGGACGCGGAGTCCATCCATCCCGCTACGGCCGGCTACAGCCAACTCGCTCTGGCCGGTCTGAAGGTCGATATCGCGGAGACCGGGCCGGATATCGTCAAGGTGAGTCTGACTTTCGACGCCGGGACGGTGGATGGTGGCCCCGCCCCGATCGCGCCACTGCTGGTTGATCTCAGGTTCCCCGTCGGCGCGTTGTTCTCATCCCCGGGGCAAGCCTTCTCCGCGCCACGGCCGGTCAAACGCCGCCAGTTCGCCTGATCCGGACCTGGTCCATCGGCGGCTCAGGTAATCGTCAACCCGCCGTCGACGACGATCGTCTGCCCGGTGACATATCCTCCGGCCGGCGATGCCAGCCAGACGGCGGTCGCCGCGAGTTCGGCCGCATCGCCGAGGCGGCCCAGGACGATCCGCGGCAATTGGGAATCCAGATATCCGGGCCTGAGTTCATCGGTCATCTCGGTGACGAAGAAGCCGGGTGCCAGCGCGTTGACCCGGATGCCCTTGCGACCACTCCACTGCTGCGCAAGATCTCGGGTCATGCCGATCACTCCGGCCTTGGAAGCGCTGTAGGCAGCCTGCGGTAGTCCCGCTGTGGTCAAGCCGAGCACGCTGGCGATGTTGATGATGCAACTGCCCGGCTTCATCACCCGCCCGCAAGCCTGGGCCATCCAGTAGGCACCATTGAGGTTGACGTCGACGACGGCCCGGAACTCCTCGGCGGTTTCCCGGGTGGCGGGCACCGCGGTGCCCACCCCGGCGTTGTTGATCAACACATCGACCCGGCCGAATTCGGCCATCGCAGCGTCCACCAATTGCTGGCACTGCTCGGGGTCGACGACATCGGTCTTGCGGGTGTGGACGCGCCGCCCGGCCGCCGCGACCAACGCGGCGGTGTCCGCCATCTTCTCCACCCGGCGCGCACCGAGCACCAGATCGGCGCCGGCCTCGGCGAAACCCTGCGCGAACGACACCCCCAAGCCCGAGGACGCGCCGGTGACGATCACGACGCGACCGTCAAGTCGGAATAGCTCCAGAACGCTCACGCGCGGGTTTCCGCCGGATCCCGCAACACCTGGCGCGCGATGGCGTACTTGTGCACCTCGGTGGGGCCGTCGTAGAGGCGGAAGGCGCGCATATCGGTGAAGATCATTCCGACCGGGGTCTCATCGGAGATGCCCATTCCGCCGAGTACCTGAACGCACCGGTCGGCCACCTTGAACAGTTCCTCGGAGACGGCCGCCTTGACCATCGAACTCTCGTGGCGGCCCTTGGCGCCCTGATCCAGCGTCCAGCACGCCCACCAGATCGACAACCGACACTGCTGAATCGCGATCTCGTTGTCGGCCAACATGAAACCAACACCCTGGTGTTCCCCGAGTGGTTTGCCGAAGGCGGTACGCGTGCGGGCGTGCTCGACTGCAATCGCCTGCGCCCGCGAGGCCGCACCCAGCCAGCGCATGCAGTGGGTGAGCCGGGCCGGGGCGAGGCGCATCTGGGCGTAGCGCAACGCCTGTCCGACCTCGCCGAGTACCGACGACGCCGGAAGCCGCAGGTCGTTGAACACCACCACGCCGTGGCCCTGCACGTAATTGCGGTCCATGGTGTCCATCACCCGTTCGAGTTCGATTCCGGGTGTGTTCCCGTCACAGAGAAACAGCGTCGGGCCGCCCGCGTTGTGCTCGTTGGGCGCCAGGCGCGCCATGATGATCCAGGTTCGCGCGCCATCGGCGCCGGTGATGAGCCACTTGCGGCCGTTGATCGCGTACTCGCCGCCAGCCGTTCCGGAGTGGTAGACGGCCTCGGTCTTCAACTGGCCCGGATCCGACCCCGCGCCGTCGGGTTCGGTCATCGCGAACACCGATCGCTGCCGGCCGTCGATCACCGGAACCAGGAACTCTTCGACCTGTTCGGTGTTCGCGATCTTGGCCAGGATGAACATGTTGCCTTCGTCGGGTGCGGCGCAGTTCAGCGCCACCGGCCCGAGTGTTGACCATCCGGCGGCCTCGAAGAGCACGGCCTGATCGCGGTGCGAGGGCTCCCAGCCGCCGAAGCGGTGGGGGGCCTGGAACGTCAGTAGTCCGGCCGTGCGCGCCAACTCGACCATCTCGGTGCGTAATTCCTCGTTGGGCCCATGCCGGGTGAGCCGCGGGTCGCGCTCGTAGGGCACGATCTTGTCGGTGACGAAAGCACGGATTTCGTCGCGCCGCGTCGCGACAGCGGCAGGTATCTCGAAGTCAATCACTGAAGTCTCCATCCATAATTGCGACCGCCCGTTCGAGGAGTCGCACGGTAGCGGTGTGCAGAACATCGCCGATCTCTCTGGGCGCCTGGCCGGCCGCGGCGCGGGCGTGGGTACCTTCCAGGATGATGCCCAGTTTGAAGCAGGCTAAAACGGCGTACCAGTCGATGCGCGACAGATCTCGGTCGGTGTTCTGACCGTAGCGTTGCACCAGTTCATCGGGACTGGCCAGATTCCCTGCTGTCATCAGCTGATTCGGCAGCACCGGATGATGGCCGGGTCGGTACCACGTCGCCAGCATCCACCCCAGGTCCAGCAGTGGATCGCCGATGGTGCACATCTCCCAATCCACCACCGCCACCACATCGGGTCCGGTGTGGGAGAACATCGCATTGGCGGCGTGATAGTCGCCGTGCATGATGCCGGGTTTGAAGTCAGACGGTTGATTGCGGCGCAACCAGGTAGCGACGGCATCGACATCACCGATTTCCGGACCCCGGTAGTTGTCGAACTTCGCGTAGGAATCGAGTTCGGAAAGCCACCGCGGTACTTGGCGTTCCAGGAATCCATCGGGCTTGCCGAAGTCGGCGAGTCCCACCGCCGGGTAGTCCACGGCGCCCAGCCGAGCCGCGGCCTCGGCCATCGACAGGCCCATCCCGTGCCGGATACCGGCATCGGCGGCGTGCAGTGCGGGCAACTCCGCACCGGCGTTGAATCCGTCGATTGGCTCCATCAGATAGAACACGGCATCCCCGAGCACCGAGGTGTCCTCGCACACCGCGATGAGCGCGGGATGTGGGACGTCGGTTCCGGCCAGGGCGCGCAGCACCCGCGTCTCGCGCAGGATCACGGTGTTGCTCACCGGGCGCAGGTGCCGCGGCCCCCGTCGGAAGACGTATTCACGCCCCGCGCGGCGCCACCGCAGCATCACGTTCTGGGTGCCGCCGGTGATCTCGGCGACCTGCTCGATGGGCCCCTCGCCCAAGCCTCGCTGCGACATCCAGGCGGCTACCGCCGGCATGCCGCGGTTGAGGTCCACGCTGGCGAAGCTACCTCACCGCGGCGATCCGGCAGAACTGGAGCCGTCGTCGCCGAACCATTTCTGCCGGATCAGGCCGAAGGTGCCGTCCTCGCGCATGCCGAGCATGGTTTCGTCGAAGTGCCGGCGCAATTCGCTGCCGCGAGCGAAGGCGATTCCGTAGTCCTCCTTGTCGAACACCGGCCCCACCACTTGCGAAGTCCCGTCGCCTCTATTAGCAACGTAGTAGTTCAATACCGGAGCGTCGAAGACCACCGCGTCGAAGATTTGCTTCTGCAAGCCCGCGTAGCAGTCTCCGATTGCCGGTTCCCCATCGAACTCGACGCCGATTTTCTTCAGATAATCGGCCGCGGCGCTGTCGGCCAACGTGCAGACGGACTTGCCAAAGAGATCCGAGGGGGAGGAGATCTGGGAGTTGATCTTGTTCACCGTCAGGTTGGTGGTCAGAGTCGCGGTGAAGAGCGAGACGAAGATGATGCTGACGAACGCGAGTGCAAGACCGAGGGTGCGGGACGCCCAGTGCTTGGGAAAATTATCGGGTTGGGTGACAAGCATGCCCAGGCTCCACCCGACGGCCTGGAAAATCCCGGGGAAGTACGCCCGGGAAACCATCGAATCGTCGTGGCGGCGCTCCACCAGCCAGGTGATGTGCGCGGGAATCAAGGCGATGACCAAAGCCGCCGCCAGCCAGACCAGCAGGGACCAGGAGAACAACAACCGCAGGAATTCCGCGAGGCCGGGGAGTGACCGGCTGGTTGCGCTGGCGGGCACCAGGATTTGCAGACCGCCGTTATACAAGGGCTGCGAGAAATCGAATTCTCCAGCCCGATCGGAGGTGATCGCGAGCGCGCCCAGAGCGGCGTCGGCGCGGCCTTCGGCGACGGCCTTGAGCACGTCGGTCTGGCTGCTGGCTTTGCCGTAGGCGATCGTCCAGCCTCGGCGTGCAGAAACCTCGTTGAGGATGTCGATGGTAAAGCCAGACTTGACGTCGTTGGCGGTCGTGACGAACGGGGCCACATCGCGAGCGGCCACGGTGACGGTGGTGTCTTCAGCGCCGGCCGGTGCGACCAGGCCGGGTAGGCCCCCGATGATCGCCAACAGCAGTGCCAGGGCCACCAGAGCGTGTGCGCGAATGACTGCGGGCCGCGAGGAGTTCACCAGGGTCTCATCTCTGTTTTCGATTGGCAGGCCCTAGATTAAGGGCCTAACTCGACGCCCCCCGTTCGGGGACCCGAAGAGGGGCGAACCGGGTGAGGTGAACTCCCTACCGATCGGCTCAACGTAAGGATGTCGGCGTGGCTGGAAAAGCAGACTCCGGCTCGGCCCGCTTGCGCACCGGCCATCTCGGCCTCATGCAGTTGGTCGGGCAGTCCTTCTCCATCGGCCCGCTTATCGATATCGCCCTGTTCCTCAGCATCGTGGCCGCTCTGGCGGGAGCCATTGGTCCACTGGCCGTCACCTTGGCGGCTGTGGGCATGGTGGCCTTCTCGCTCGTCATGGCCTTCTACGCATCCGAAACGGGCGGAGCCGGGGCGATGGGCGACTACATGGCCCGCGCCTGGGGGCAGACCGCTGGCACCGGCGCCTTGGGGATCTATGTACTTTCATTACTCTTCTCTGGAGCCGCTGGTTTTGGAATCGTTGTGGGAGAACTGATTTCGCGGTTCTCGGTACTGTATTTCGGAGTCGACTTTCCATGGTGGTCCGGGGCGCTATTGGTCTGTGGCGCTGCTTGGTGGCTGAATGTGCGCGGGGCTTCGCTGGCTACGAAGGTGCAATTAGTGATCGTGGCGGTTTCGGTGATTCCGTTCCTACTGACCGCCGCGGCGGCGGTGATCCACGCGGGACCGGCTAATACCTGGTCGGTGTTTTCCTGGAGCAATCCCCACCGGGGCGACCTCTTCGCTGCGTTGCTGTTCTGCATCCTGCTTTTCGGTGGTTTCGAGACGGTGAGTTCGCTGGCCGAGGAAGCCCGCGCCCCGCGGCGTGCCATCCCCATCGCTCTGGTCGGGACGGTGGTGGGTTCCGCCAGCCTGCTGGTCTTCTGCTCCTATGCGGGAACGATCTATTACGGGCCTGAGCACGTCGCGAAGTCGTGGGGGGATGCCCTGGACGGCTTCGCTGTGATGGGAGGTGAATTGCTGGGGCCTTGGGCAGCGTTCTGGATCCGCCTGGCTCTGCTGGTGGATTTCTCGGCCACCTGCATCGGTTTCACCGTCGCGGCCCTGCGCGGCATCTATTCGCTGGCCCGGGCCGGTTACCTTCCCGGGTGGTTGGCAGTCACCAATAGCCGGGGTGCTCCCAGCAATGCCGCGATGCTCGTGCTCGGCTGCGCGTTCTCGGTGGTACTGGCTGGCCTGTTCATCCCGTCCGGGGATCGCTTCCAAACGCTTTTCGTCGCGGCCACGGCGCAGGGCTTGCTGCTCGTCTTGGTCTACACCGGTCTCGCCGTTGGTGCGGTCCGCCTGATGGTCATCTCGAAAGCCGCGCAGCCATGGTGGCGCTGGATTGTGTTCCCTCTCGCCACGGTGGTCCCGGGGCTGGCCCTTTACGGAAGTTTCGTGCCATTCCCGGCTTTGCCCGAGCGGATCGGCCTCTATACAGCGATCGCCGCTCTGGCGTTGGTTGCCATGTGGCTATGGGTCATCCGGTCCCGCCAAACACCAAGAGTCGCACCGGAATAGCCGGGCGGTTGACGGAGATCATGCATCCAACCGGGGTGCGCCCTGCTGCTGTTGCCGGTTCTTCTGCCACGGCCAGTACCCGGTGACCTCCAATTCCAGTGAGAAACTCAGGAACGTCCGGATCAGCACGATCCCGGCGAGGATCGCCACACTGCGGGCATCGGGCGTGACGGCCACGGTCCTGATGATGTCTGCTGCGACCAGGAACTCCAGGCCTAGCAGGATCGATCGGCCGAGTTGCTGGCGGAACACCCGGTAGACGTCGCCGGTGTTGCGCCGCCACCGCGACACCGCCCCCGCTCCCGAGACCAACGCCCCGATCGCGATGACGGCCACGCCGACGGCGTCGATGGTCTTCCCGACCGTCTCAATGACTTCGAAGAAGCTCACCGCACGGAGTCTAGGTGGGGTCGGCGTCGCGGGCGTCCGGCGCCGACATCGTGGACTTCGTGACCCGCACATCCTCCTGTGCGACGCCGGGTCGCAATGCGGCGACCGCGGCCCGGTTGGTCTCGAAAACATGGTGGCCCTGGAATAGATGCATCCGGTTGAGGTTGGCCCGCAACTGCGGACGCACCCTGGAGTACGCGAAGGTGATGCCCTGGCCCTGGAGCCACTGCTGCTCCTTGGCCAGTGCCTCGGCGCCGGTGACGTCGACGTCGGTCACCCCCTCCATATCGAGGACGAAGGCAGAGACCGGGTGTGGGGCTTGCCGGACTGCGCAGCGGATCGCGGTGGACAGTGTGGCGGCGTTGCCGAAAAAGATGGGGGCCGCGAAGCGCATCGCGATCACCCCGGGCACCGTCTCACCGCTGCCATTGTCGGAAGTGGTCAGGGACAAATGCGGGTTGTCCGAACCCTGGAGGACGTCCACGGCGGGCCGGGCGGCCTTGCGCAGCAGATTGATCAGTGACAGTACGAAGGCCAGCACGATGCCGGCCAGCGGACCGATCAGCAGCACACCCGCGAAACAGACTGCCGCGACGCTGAATTCGAACCTAGACAACTGCCACAGGTGACGCATCTCCCGGCCGCCTATCAGCTTGATCACCGACACCCCGACGATCGCACCGATAGCGGGGGAGGGGATCCCGGCCAGCAGGCCGGCGCCGAACACCAGCAGCAGCAACGCCCCGGCCGCCATCACCAGCAGGGGCAACTGCGTGCGGGACCCGGACTGGTCCATCGCGGCCGCCCGCGACGTCGAGGACCCGATGGTGAAACCCGAGGACAGGCCCGAGGCGATATTGGCCGCCCCGAACGCCAATAGGTCGCGGTTGGGGGAGGTGGTGTAGACGTATTTGTCGGCGTAGGAACGTGCGAGCAGCAGACCCTCTCCGACGGTGACGGTGGTGATCGCGATGGCGGGAAGTATCACCGCGACCCACTGGTGCCAGTCCAGTGCGGGGAAGGCCAGCACCGGCGGTCCCGCCGGCACCGACCCCAGTACCACCACACCGTGGTCGGGAAGGTGCAGTGTCATCGATGCGACGGTGGCGGCCACCAGAACTATCAATGCCCACGGCACCATGGGCAGGCGTCGTCGGGCCGGCACCATCACGGCGATCACGGCGACGCTCAACCCCAGCGACCACCAGTGCACCGCGCTGATCCGGGTGAGCAGTTGCACGAGTCGTTCGAAGAACTGAGCACCGCTGTCGACCTTGATACCCACCATTTTGGCGATCTGGCTGAGCAGGATGTCGGTGGCAAGGCCACCGACGAAGCCGATCAGAATGGGTTTGGACAAAAAGTCGGCCAGAAAGCCCAGTTTGAACACCGCGCATGCCACGAACAGCAGTCCGCCGACGACGGCCTGGGCGGCGGCCATGGCCGCGTACTGTCCTGTTCCGGCCACCGCAATCCCGGACAGCGCCGATCCCACCAGGGCGGCCGCGGCGGCATCCGGGGCAGCCACCAAATGCCGCGAGGATGCCAGGAGGGCGAACATGACCGACGGCAGCACCAGCGCATAGAGGCCGGCGGTGGGCGGCAGGCCGGCAATCTGCGCATAGCCGATGTTCAATGGCAGAGCGATCGCGAGCAGGGTGATCCCGGCGAGCACCTCGGTGCCCAGGTTGGCCCGGGTCAGACCCGGCAGTAGCGCATGCATCGGCGCCAATCATGGCGCAATCGCCGACGGCGGGGAACAATTCGCGGTTATGGAAGCCAACGCCCCCACCTCAATGATCACCTCCGCCCACGCCGAACACATGGATTCACTGCCCTTCGACGACGTCCGCGATTTCGAGGACGCCGACCGCGGATTTCTGGGTCGTTTGGATCCCTGCGTGGTCAAGGCTGCCGACGGACGCGTGGTCTGGGACAACGACTCCTATGCGTTTTTGCGCGGTGCGGCGCCGCCGAGCGTGCATCCCAGTCTGTGGCGGCAGTCAACACTGGCCGCCGAGCAGGGCCTCTATGAGGTCGTCGAGGGCATCTACCAGGTACGTGGTCTGGATCTGTCGAACATCAGCTTCATCGAAGGTGATACCGGGGTCATCGTGATCGACCCGTTGATCAGCACCGAGACCGCCGCGGCGGCCCTCGCCCTGTACCGCGCCCACCGCGGCGATCGACCGGTCGTCGCGGTGATTTACACCCACAGTCACGTCGATCACTTCGGTGGCGTGCTGGGCGTGACCACCCAGGCTGAGGTGGACGCCGGGACGGTGGCGGTGGTGGCGCCGGAGGGTTTCATCGGACACGCCGTGCAGGAGAACGTCTACGCGGGCACCGCCATGACGCGACGGGCCACCTACATGTACGGCACCCTGCTGGCCCGCGGTCCGCGTGGTCAGGTGGGGTGCGGACTCGGTCAGAACACCTCGACCGGGGAGATCGCGGTCATCGTGCCGACCCTCGACATCACCACGACCGGCGAGGTGCACACCATCGACGGGGTGGAGATCGAGTTTCAGATGGCACCCGGTACCGAGGCGCCAGCCGAGATGCACTTCTACTTCCCGCGTTTCCGTGCCTTATGCATGGCCGAGAACGCCACCCACAACCTGCACAACCTGCTCACCCTTCGCGGTGCTCTGGTGCGCGACCCGAGGGCCTGGGCGGGCTATCTGACCGAGGCCATCGATACTTTCCTCGACCGCACTGATGTGGCGTTTGCCTCTCACCACTGGCCGACCTGGGGTCGCGAGCGCATCGTGGAATACCTTGGCCTGCAACGCGATCTCTACGCGTATCTGCATGACCAGACCCTGCGGCAACTCAACCAGGGTCACACCGGTATCGAGATCGCGGAGAATTTCACGATGCCGCCGGCCTTGGAGCGGGCCTGGCACACCCACGGTTACTACGGTTCGGTCAGCCACAACGTCAAGGCGATCTACCAGCGCTACATGGGCTGGTTCGACGGCAACCCAGGCCGGTTGTGGCAGCATCCGCCGGAGGCGGCGGCACCCCGCTACGTGGCGGCAATGGGTGGTATCGACCGGGTGGTTCAGATCGCCCGGGAGGCCTTTGATGCCGGTGACTTCCGCTGGGCAGCAACACTGTTGGACCACGCTGTGTTCACCGACGAGAGTCACGAGCAAGCCCGGGAGTTGTATGCCGACACCTTGGAGCAGTTGGGCTACGGCGCCGAATGCGCGACGTGGCGCAACTTCTTCCTGTCCGGGGCCACCGAACTGCGCGACGGGAACTTCGGCACGCCGGTCAACACCACGTCGCCGTCGATGCTGAGCCAACTCACTCCGGAACAGATGTTCGACATCCTGGCGATCTCGGTGAACGGGCCGCGGGCCTGGGATCTTGATCTGGCCCTGGATGTGACGTTCGTCGACCTTGATTCGAATTATCGGTTGACGTTGCGCAACGGTGTGCTGGTTCAGCGCAAACGCGCGGCTGAGCCCTCGACCGCCACCGCCACCGTCACGCTGGATACCAAGATGCGGCTGATGGCCGCCGCCGCAGGCGACGTCGCCTCACCCGGCCTGACGGTCACCGGCGATACCGGTGCTCTGCAGTCATTGCTCGATGTGCTCGACGCCCCGGACCCGGGCTTTCGCATCATCACTCCGTAACGATCAGCCGGGTAGGCCGCCGTCGGCGCGCAGGATCGATCCGGTGGTGAAACTGGATGCGTCAGACATCAGAAACAATGCGGCACCGACGATCTCGGCTGGTTCGCCGGCGCGGGCGAGGGAATGGCGGGAGAACGGATTGAGGCCTGCGAGGTTCCATGCCGCACTGATATCGGTGAGGAACGGGCCCGGCATCAAGGTGTTCACCCGAACAGTCGGTCCGTAGGCGATCGCCAGACCCTCGGTCATCGCGTTCAGGCCCGCCTTCGCGGCGGCATACGGCAGGTATGACGGGTGTGGCCGCAGCGATCCGTGTGTGCTGACGTTGATGATCACTCCGCCACCGGCGGTCAGCATGCGGTCGCCGGCCAGGACCGACAGTCGGAACGGACCCTTGAGATTGAGATTGACCACCGTGTCGAACAGCTTCTCGGTGACGTCGGCGAGGCTGTCGTAGGTCGGTGACATGCCGGCGTTGTTGATTAGAACGTCGAGCTTGCCGAACCGGGCATAGACGGCCTCAACGAGGGGCTCAAGCTCGTTCCAGCGGCCGACGTGCACCGCGTAGGGCATTGCGGTGCGGCCGGTTTCGGCTTCGATCGCAGCGGCAGTGGCAACGCAGTTGTCGAACTTGCGGCTGGCGATCACCACATCAGCGCCGCAACGGGCGGCCGCGAACGCCATCTCCCGACCCAGCCCGCGGCTGCCGCCGGTCACCAGCACCACCCGGTCGGTCAGGTCGAACAGACGATCGGGGTAGCTCTTCTCGGCGCTCATCGGGGCTCCTTCCGGGCCGTGGTCATCGCGGGCCCCTATCGTGGCAGGAATGCAGTTGCTGCTGATCCGTCACGCACTGCCGTCGCGCACGCAGGTCGGCGAGGGATCCGATCCCGAACTGACCGAGGCCGGTCGGGAGCAGGCCCGGCGGCTGCCCGGCGCCCTGGAACGTTTTCCGCTCAGTCGCCTGGTGAGCAGCCCGCAGCGCCGGGCCGTCCAGACCGCCGAACCTGTCGCGAAGGCCCGCGCGCTGGCCATCGACGTCGACGAGAGGTTCGCCGAGTACGACCGCGGGCACTCGCACTATCTGCCGATCGAGCAGGTGCGCGCCGAGCGCCCCGAAGACTGGGCGAGGATGGCTGCCGGTGAACTTCCCGCGTCGGTCGACGTCGGCGCCTTTCGGCACCGGGTGCGCGGTGCGCTCGGCGAGATCGTCGCCGGCGCCGACCACGCGGACACCGTCGCGGTGTTCAGCCACGGCGGCGTGATCAACGTGATCCTCCACGAGATCCTCGGCACCGCAAGGCTATTGGCGTTCCCGATCGAGTACGCATCGGTTACCAGGTTGCGGTACTCGCGGAGTGGGACCGTCACGGTCGCCGGCGTCAATGACATCGAGCACGTCTGGGATCTGTTACCTCGGGTGCGATCGTAGTTAGCGCCCGCGAGCAAACTCGAGGTTCTTCTTCGCCGCTCGACGTAACTGGAACATCCGCGCGGCGCTGACCAGTGCGGTGATCAGACCGCCGCAGACCGCCGCCAGCAGGATCGCCACACCCAGCGGCAGATCCCAATGCCAACCCAGGAATGTGAACGGCGTGGAAGCGGTGTTCTGCGTAATGAAGACCAGCAGAACGATCAGGATCAAAAATCCGAGAATCAGTGATGTCCACAGGGCCGCGGCCCGGGTGAACTTCACCTCGGAGGCGCGACCGTGGTCGAGGTCCGGATCGGTTGTCACCGGCTCACCCGGGGACAAGGGGGGTTCACTGCTCATGTCGCCCATCTTCGCCTTTTGGGGACCCGAAGGAAACACCCAAACCGGCAACGAGACGATAACGGCGACGCTCCCAACCGATAGGGTCGTTCCGAAAGGAGCGGCGAGAGGACGCTGATGAGCCCGTCCAGGCGACATCCCGTGATTGCACTCGCGCTGGTCATCGCGCTGCTCGTGACCGGCGGCTGTGGCAGTTCCAACCCGCTGGGTGGGGCACCGGCATCGGCGGACCTGAAGTCGGTGATCGTCGGGTCCGCAGACTTCCCGGAGTCGAAGATCGTTGCCGAGATTTACGCCCAGGCGTTGGAGGCCAACGAGTTCACCGTGGTCCGCAAACTCGGCATCGGCAGCCGGGAGACTTACATCCCGGCACTGCTGGACCGTTCCATCGACCTCGTGCCCGAATACACCGGAAATCTGCTCCAGTACTTCGAACCCGACAGCACCGAAACCATTCCCGATCAAGTCGAGCTGGCGTTGTCGCGGGCGCTGCCCGGCGATCTGTCGATCCTGACACCGGCGCCGGCCAACGACACCGATACTGTGACCGTCACCGAAGCGACGGCCCGGAAGTGGAAGCTCACGACCATTGCCGATCTGGCTCCGTACTCGGCGGAGGTCAAATTCGGGGCGCCCTCGGAGTTCCTGCAACGCGCGGTGGGCCTAGCCGGCCTCAAGACCAAGTATGGCCTGAACATTCCGGCCGCGAACTTCGTCGCGATCAGTGACGGCGGGGGGCCCGCGACGGTGCGTTCGTTGCTGGACGGGACTGTTAACGCTGCCAATATATTCAGCACATCCCCGGCGATTCCGAAGAACAAACTCGTGGTGTTGAGCGACCCCCGGAACAACTTTCTGCCGGGTAATGTCGTGCCACTGATCAGCTCGCAGAAGAAGTCCGGCCCGCTCAAGGCCGTTCTTGACGCGGTCTCGGCCAAGCTGACCACGAAGGGGCTCACCGAACTCAATACCGCGGTCTCGGGCAACTCCGGGGTGGACCCCGACGAGGCGGCCCAGACGTGGGTGCGCGACAACGGTTTCGATCAGCCGATCGGTAAGTAGATGATCTCCTTCACCAGCGTGACCAAGAGTTATCCCGACGGCACGGTTGCGGTCGATGATCTGAATCTGGAGATCCCCGAGGGGAGCCTGACGGTCTTCGTGGGTCCGTCGGGATGCGGAAAGACCACCTCGATGCGGATGATCAACCGGATGGTCGAGCCGACCGCGGGAACAGTTGCCGTCGATGGTCGTGATCTGTCCACGGTCGATCCGGTCCAGTTGCGGCTCGGTATCGGCTACGTCATCCAAAGCGGTGGCCTGATGCCACATCAACGGGTGATCGACAATGTGGCATGCGTGCCGGTACTCAAGGGCCAGTCCCGGCGGGCGGCCCGGCGGGCGGCCTACGAGGTGCTGGAGCGGGTGGGTCTGGATCCACGGCTGGGTAAGCGCTACCCGGCGCAACTTTCCGGCGGACAGCAGCAGCGGGTTGGGGTGGCTCGAGCACTCGCCGCGGATCCGCCGATCTTGCTGATGGATGAACCGTTCTCCGCAGTCGACCCCGTGGTGCGCGATGAACTCCAGGCCGAGATATTGCGGCTGCAGGGCGAACTGCGCAAGACCATCGTCTTCGTCACCCATGACATCGACGAGGCGATTACCCTCGGTGATGCGGTGGCCGTCTTCGGCTCAGGCGGATCATTGCAGCAGTACGACTCACCGGCCCGGTTGCTGTCCAACCCCGCGAACGACTTCGTCTCGAACTTCATCGGCGTCGATCGGGGTTACCGCTCTTTGCAGTTTCGTTCCGCGTCAGACCTCGAACTGCAACATATTTCGGTGGTTTCCCCCGAGGAAATTAATGGTCTTGAGTTATCCCCGGACGAATGGCGGCTGGTCACCACCGAGGATGGATCACCCTCCGGGTGGATCGACGCCGACGGCGTTCAACGGCACCGCAATGGAAGCGGGCTCTACGAAAGTATGACCGCGGGTGGGTCGCTTTTCGGCCCCGGCGCAACGCTGCGGACCGCACTCGATGCCGCCCTGTCCTCGCCGTCGGGCGTCGGGGTGGCCGTCGACGACGCCGGGTCGGTCGTCGGTGGAATTCAGGCCGAGCAGGTGCTCGATGAACTCGAGGCCCAACGGCGCGCACCGGCACCACAGACGGACTGACGCGAGTGCACTACCTGATAACTCATCTCGACACCGCGTGGGAACTGACCCGCATTCATCTGCGACTCTCGCTCATTCCGGTCGCCCTGGGGTTGTTGATCGCGGTCCCGCTGGGCGCGCTGGTGTGGCGGCGACCCGTTCTGAGGCGGCTTACCACCTTCACCGCCAGCATCATCTTCACGATTCCGTCGCTGGCGTTATTCGTCGCATTACCCCTGATCATCCCGACTCGAATTCTTGACGAGGCCAACGTCATCGTCGCCTTGACGCTGTACACGACCGCCCTGCTGGTGCGCGCCGTACCCGAAGCACTGGACGCGGTTCCGGTCCGGGTGTGTGACGCGGCTTCAGCGCTCGGCTACACCCGAATGCGTCAGATGCTCAAAGTGGAACTGCCGCTGTCGATTCCGGTGCTCGTCGCGGGTCTGCGAGTGGTAGCGGTGACCAACATCTCAATGGTCGCGGTCGGTTCGGTGATCGGTATCGGCGGGTTGGGCACCTGGTTCACCGAGGGCTATCAAGCGGACAAGAGTGACCAGATCGTCGCCGGGATCGTGGTGATCTTCGCTCTGGCGATCCTCATCGACATTCTCATTGTGCTGGCGGGACGCCTAATGACGCCGTGGACCCGAATGGCGACGGCGACGTGAACTTTCTGCAGCAGGCCCTCGAGTACATCTTTTCCGCCGACAACTGGGGCGGCAGCGCGGGCCTGGGCGCCCGCATACTTGAGCACCTTCAGTACACCGCGGTGGCCGTCGCGGTGTCTGCCGTGATCGCGATCCCGATCGGGCTGATCATCGGTCACACCGGCCGCGGCGCTGTGCTGGTGGTCACCGGAGTCAACGCGGTGCGCGCGCTGCCGACCCTCGGAATCCTGCTACTGGGGGTGTTGCTCTGGGGGTTGGGTTTGCTGCCGCCGACCGTGGCGTTGACCCTGCTTGGGGTGCCACCACTGCTGGCCGGGACCTATGCGGGCATCGCCAACGTCGATCCGAATCTCGTCGACGCGGCCCGATCGATGGGAATGACCGAGGCCCGGGTGCTCACCCGGGTGGAGATCCCCAACGCGCTGCCTCTGATCCTTGGCGGCCTGCGCACCGCGACACTGCAGATCGTGGCCACCGCGACGGTGGCCGCCTACGCCAGCCTGGGCGGATTGGGTCGGTATCTGATCGACGGCATCAAGGTCCGGCAGTTCGAGATCGCACTGGTGGGGGCGCTGTTGGTGACAGTTCTGGCATTGCTGCTCGACGCCCTGCTGGCCTCGGCGGTGTGGGCCTCGATGCCCGGTTCCGGCCGGCTGCGACGGCGAATTCCGCAACCACTCGTCGATGACGAGATGCGGGTGCAGAACCGACCCCGCCGAGGGCCCCCCGACTACAGCAGGACAGACCCCTCCCCACCCGGTCAAGGCGCGTCCCCTACCGTAGAAGGGTGGTGAGTCCCGACGATGCTGCGAACTCCGGGAAGTGGCCGGCGATCCTGACCTGGCGATCCCACGATGTCACGCGGATTGAGTCCACCCGGGTCCAACTCTCCGGCAACCGCATCAAGGCGCACGGGCGGATTACGGCCGCGGCTGCCGAGGGCATTCCGGCGTTCAGCGCCTCCTACGACCTGGTGACCGACGACAACGGTGCCACCAACCGGTTGTCCCTGACCGTCAGCCTCGCCGAGCGGGATCGGCAACTGTCGATCTCCCGCGACGAGGAGAACATGTGGCTCATCACCGACCACGAGGGACAGTCTCGCGGCGGCTACGAGGGTGCCCTCGACGTTGATGTTGTTCTGAGCCCGTTTTTCAACGCCTTGCCGATTCGCCGCGTCGGCCTGCACCGGCACGCGGATTCGGTCACCCTGCCGTTGGTGTACGTGAACCTCCCGGAACTGACGGTCGGCCCAGCCACCATCTCCTACAGCAGTTCCGGTCCCGGAGGCGGCGATGGGATCAAGGTGATCTCCCCGGTCGCCGACACCACCGTCGTCGTCGACGACGACGGTTTCATCCTCGACTATCCGGGCCTGGCAGAGCGGATCTGATCACCGCGCCTGAGCGTCCCGCGGCGGCAAGCTCTTCACGCCAGTGGTCCGCGCCGAGCACCACGGTGAGTATCTCGGGCCGCGAGAAGCTGTCGAAACGGATGCGCGCGGCGTGCCCGGAGTTAACGAGTTCGGCAACCGAGCCGTTGTCTGCCAGAGTTTCTCGGCTGCGTTGCAGTAACTGCAGCGCGCGGTCCAGGGCGGGGATCAGCTCAGCGGCATTCGCCTCACACATCGCCCGGACCAGTTCCGGAGCGGTTCCGGCGACCCGGGTGCCGTCTCGGAACGATCCCGCCGCCAAGGCGAAGGCAAGCGGTACCTCGCCGGCGGTGGCGGCGAGCGCTTCGGCGAGAAGGTGCGGTAGTTGCGAGATCGCGGCAACCGCTGCGTCATGCTCGCCGGACTTCGCCGGCACGACCACTGCACCGCAGTCCAGGGCCAACTGCATCACCGACGACCAGACCCCGGCGTCGACGTGGTCGTCGACACTGATCACCCACGGTGCCCCGGTGAACAGCCCGGCGTCTCCGGCCTGCCATCCGGAGTGCGCGGTCCCGGCCATCGGATGGCCCCCCACGTAAGTGTCGAGTAGTCCGGCCGCGCGCACCTGGGCCAGGACCGCGCCCTTGACACCGATGACGTCCGTGAGCGCACAACCGGCGGCGCCACCCTTGATACGTGGCAGCAGCCCCTCGACGGCAGGCATCGGGACGGCCAGCACGATCAGTGCATCTCGCCGTGCGGCCCATGCCAACGCCTCGGCGAGGTCGGAGGTGGCGGTGAAGCCGTCAGCCCGGGCCGCCTGGGCGCCCGCAGCCGTGCGGTTGTAGCCCAGCGCCTCCCGGCCCGCCGCGACAGCTCCGCGCAACACCGATCCGCCGATGAGACCGAGACCGAGCACACAAACCGGTGTCTTCGTCACGCTTCCCAGGTTGGCACACGCATCCGCCGGTTACGCCGGTAGCTGGTCAACTTCTCCGGTGAGCGACTACCGTAAGCGCCCATGGAGGCGCAGCGTGCAGGCCGCGAGCAGGGAGCACCGGCATCCGGTGACACCCCGGACGGCTTTGCTGTGGCCGTCGTCCATGAGAACGCGACCTGGCGATGTTCGGCGATGAGTCCGGAGGCCTTGACCAGTCTTGCCGTTGCTGAGACGGAGTTGCGGGAATTGCGAAGCGCCGGAGCGGTGTTCGGACTGCTCGATATCGACGACGAGTTCTTCGTGATCGTCCGACCGGCGCCGTCGGGCACCCTGCTGTTGCTTTCCGATGCCACAGCCGCACTGGATTACGACATTGCCGCCGAGGCCCTGGAGAAACTCGACGCCGACATCGCGATGGAGGATCTTGAGGACAGCGAGCCCTTCGAAGAGGGCGACCTCGGTGTGCTGGCTGACGTCGGGTTGCCCAACGCGGTCTTGAGCGTGATCCTCGACGAAACCGACCTCTACGCGGACGAGCAGTTGGGCCGCATCGCCCGGGAGATGGGATTCGCTGAGGAGTTCGCGGCGGTCATCGACCGCCTCGATCGGTGAGTGCCTACCCCGGCGACCCGGATGAGGACCTTATCCGGGCCGCGATCGCGGCGGCCCGTGACGCCGGTCCCGATGACGTGCCCATCGGGGCGGTGGTGTTCGACGCCGACGGCACCGAGTTAGCCCGCGCGGCCAACGCCCGCGAAGCACTGGGCGACCCGACCGCGCACGCGGAGATCCTGGCCCTGCGGGCCGCCGCACTGGTGCGCGGTGACGGTTGGCGGCTTGGGGGCACCACACTCGCGGTGACGGTGGAACCCTGCACCATGTGTGCCGGTGCGCTGGTGATGGCCAGGGTGGCGCGGGTGGTATTCGGGGCGTGGGAACCCAAGACCGGAGCGGCGGGCTCGCTGTGGGACGTGGTGCGCGACCGTCGGCTGACGCACCGACCCGACGTGCGCGGCGGGGTCTTGGCCGACGAGTGCGCGGATCTCCTGGCGGGCTTTTTCGCCGCGCACCGCGATTTGGGGTCAGCCGATGTTGAACCGTAAGCTTTCCCGCGGTGGCGTGTCCGAGCGGCCTAAGGAGCACGCCTCGAAAGCGTGTGAGGGGTAACCCCCCTCCGAGGGTTCAAATCCCTCCGCCACCGCCATCTTGACCTGGCCGTTCGAGCAGGCAGTGAACCTATTTTCAGGTTTGCTACCCGCTATCCTGTGCTTCCATTGCCCACACTTTGCCCACACTTTGCCCACAATTCCGCGTGAATACGACGCATGATTCCGCGTGAATACGACGCATGCAGGGTGCTGGCCACGGCGTCCAGATCGCCCCACGCTTTGGACCTGGACAACCGTACGGTTGCCGGATTCGCCACGAAAACCGGAAAAATCGTCCCGCCAAGCAGAGCGGAAAAGCACGGAAGGCTGAGCTCACGGCGGTATCGGTGCGCCAATGGAAAACGGAACCTACAAAAAGTGTAGGTTCCACTTTTCGATGGCGGAAGGATGGCGGATCCATCGGAAAGTGGTTAGGCCCTCAACCCTTTCGTCGACGGAGGCTGCTCAGGGAGACTCTCGTCGTCGTCGATCGAATTCCTGGCGCTTCTTCTCTGTGCGGGTGTCGCGGCCGATCAATAGGCTGTGTTCCTGGCGGCGATGGGGCGTCGCTGCTGCTGGTTCACCGCGCCAACGGCTCATCGACCTGTTTTCGACCCGAGCGGGTGGTGTCGGATTAATCTTCCAGCCGTGGAGCAGCCTGTGACTAGCCCTTCTGATGACGACCGCTTTCCGCGCCGGTTTATGGCTGATGAAGCCCGCAACCGCCGGATCGGGCTGCCCTTGCAGCGCTCGACCGGCATCACCGTGCCCGATCGGCCTCTGTTGGATCGGATCGGTCGGGCTCTGATGGAACGGGACGAGCCGGCGGCGGCGTTGGTGGCCGCGATACGTCGTGACTCAACTGATCCGACCCGGGTCACCATGGGCCAGTTCAACGCCGCCCTCGCGTCGGGGGTTGATGCGGTGCCCGATTGCCCGGATGCGCTTCGAGCGTTCTTCGACGTGGTGGAGGACACCCCCGAGTGGGTGGACTTCGACCTGATCAACGCCGGCGCCAAGGCCTATCGCAGCTACGGGCCGAACGTCAGAGACGTCATGGCCGATCTGTCCCTCATCGGCGGATATCGCTTCGGCGGTCCGCCCGATCTGCTCGTCAAGACCGGTCTGTTCGCCGGGCGGGGAGCGCTTCGGCGAATGGGGGAGACGGTGCACTGGTCCACGGCGGTCACCGAGAACGACGGACTGCGTCGCGGGGGCGAGGGGCTCCGGCTCACGGTGCATGTGCGAATGATGCACGCCCTCATCAATCATCAGTACGAGACCAATGGCAAATGGGACACCGAACAGTGGGGGCTGCCCATCAACCAGGCCGATCAGGGTTTCACTCTCGGCTTGTTCAGCTCGGTGCTGCTGCGTGG
>ERZ888423.444-NODE-444-length-41949-cov-8.907743_pt1 | contig 41949 bp, 38 predicted proteins | sample MGYA00520523_ERZ888423 | MGnify/ENA primary metagenome ERZ888423 (study PRJEB32303, sample SAMEA104408611) | aquatic metagenome | biome: Brackish water; feature: Pelagic; material: water | place: Baltic Sea | collected 2014-06-08T10:24:00 | depth 30,27 m ... | reverse complement strand
ACATTTTGAATCATTGCCCTAGTTTCTTCTTTGCTCAACCATTGGGATTTACCCAAACCAAGATCTCCGGCCATCATATCGTAAATCTTGAGTCCAACGCTGTAGAATGGGCCATTCCACCAGGAATAAATGGGGATGACAAAACTCATGTCCCGCACTAAATGCGGGGCGTTTTGTTTCATTATCCCCCGCTCTTTAAGGGCCTCAATGACCAAAGAGACATCCCCGTTTTGCAGGTAGCGAACGCCTCCATGCACGAGTTTTGTACTTCGTGACGAGGTGCCCTTGGCAAAATCATGGCGTTCTAAAAGCAGTGTCCTGTATCCGCGATTTGCAGCATCTACGGCAATGCCAAGTCCACTGGCCCCTCCGCCAATAATGACTACATCCCATTGGCTCCGTGATTTTACGCGCTCTATATGGACGGATCGTCGCATTATCCTGATCGTTGTTTGGTCTGGACTTTGGTCCTTATTGTTTCATGAGCAATAGTGGTCATTCTTATCATTTCATTTAAGATAAAATTCTGTTGATGCGCTCATGCCATAAATTAATGATCTCCTTGGTTGATTCATTGGTGGCCGGGGTAAACACTCGGTCACTCTGCCACATGGCTTCCAAGGCTTGTATTGATGGCCAAACACCCACGGCTAGACCCGCGAGAAAGGCAGCCCCAAGGGCCGTGGTCTCTGTCTCTTTAGGGCGAATCACCTCTGCCCCCAAAACATCAGCCTGAATTTGCATCAGTAAATCGTTATTGCTCGCCCCACCATCGACCTTTAAGGTTTTAAAATCAACCCCCGCGTCTTTTTGCATTTCTAAAATAATATCCCGAGATCTCAGGGCAATAGCCTCAAGAGCCGCCCGAGCAATGTGGCCTTTGGAGGTGCCTCGCGTGATGCCAAAAATAGTCCCTGTGGCGTAAGGATCCCAATAGGGGGCTCCGAGTCCAGAGAGTGCCGGGATAAAGGTTACTCCGTCGCTGTGGGTCACAGATGCGGCCAAGTCTTCAATATCCGCAGATTTTTCGATCATGTGCAATTGATCGCGCAACCATTGGACCAGGGCTCCTGCGGTGAAAACACTCCCTTCTATCGCGTAGGTTACTTTTCCATCTATCTGCCAGGCGATGGTGGTCAGCATTTTATTTTTTGAAACTACGGGCTTGTTCCCTGTATTCATGATACAAAAACAGCCGGTGCCATAAGTGTTTTTAACCGTTCCCGGTTCTAAGCAAAGTTGCCCAAATAGCGCTGATTGCTGATCTCCAGCTACCCCAGCAATAGGAATACTCGCCCCCAATATTTGTTCATTGGTATGCCCGACCACCTCAGAAGAGGACTTGACTTCAGGCAGCAATAACTCAGGAACCTTCAGAATCGACAGGAGCTGCTGATCCCAACACAGCTCATGAATGTTATACATCAAGGTTCTGCTGGCATTCGTGACATCCGTTATGTGAATAGCGCCTCCGGTGAGCTGCCAAATAAGCCAGCTGTCGATGGTGCCAAAGGCCAATTCTCCTTGCTCAGCACGCCGGCGCAAATCAGGATCACTGTCCAAAATCCACTTGACCTTGGTGCCTGAAAAATAGGCATCGATGACCAGGCCTGTTTTATTTAAAAAAGTTGGTGCGTGACCTGCCGCGCTTAAGTCTTGGCAGTAGGCTGCAGTGCGGCGATCTTGCCAGACAATGGCCTTGTAAACCGGGATCCCTGTTTTGCGATCCCAAATGACGGTAGTTTCTCGTTGATTGGTGATCCCGATACAAGCAATGTCTTGAGGATCAAGTTTTGCCTTTTTAATGACCTCCTTGATCGCTTTTAACTGCGTCTCCCAAATCTCTAACGCATCGTGTTCTACCCAGGCCTTTTGCGGAAAAATTTGGGTGAACTCGTACTGGGCTAGTGCAAGTTGATTTCCCTGCTGATCAAAAATTATCGCTCTAGAACTAGTTGTTCCAGCATCGATGGAAAGGATATATTGCGGCATAACTCAACTTCTTTGGATTCTGAAGTCAAGTTAATAAAAATTCAAGATTTTGGTAAGCCCTTAAAAACCGAACTCGCTCAGGCGCAAAGCTCTGTATCCATTCTGGTATTGGTTGATTACCTCTTCCTGTGGGGTATTCTGAATTAAATCATTCCAATTCTTAGTGTTATCCGTGTAATCAAAATCTACATGCTTGAGCGTCCAACGCTGGAATTCGTAGATCACAGGGTAGAGATCAATTCCTCTATCGGTTAAAAAATATTTTTTAATCTTTTTGTCATGTGACGCTCTTCTAAAGTCTATAATCCCCATGGCCAAGAGCTTTTTCAGGCGGTCTACTAAAATATTTGTCGCAATTCCCTCTTGAGATTGCTTTAAAAATTCTGAGTAAGTACTTTTTCCACGAAACAAATCTCGTATGATCAGTAAAGACCACTTATCCCCTAAAAGATCGAGAGAAACAGCACACGCACAGGACGTTTTCGGGTAGGAAATTTTTTCCGTTCGCATATAAAAATTTTTGGTGAGCGTAGATAAAAATTAATCTTTTAATAACATTGAAAAACGCAAGTTAATCTGTGATTTTTGCCCTGTTCAAAATGGTTGATTTTTTAACTGTTTTGGATCTCTCGACTGTAAGACGAATAGAGGATCAGCATCATATATCCAAATGCGGTTCCCGTTATAATCAGCAGAACATCCAGCGGTTGGGAAGCGCCAAAAGAAAGGCGCAACAAAATGGTTGTAATGACAAAACCTGTATTGCGAATCAATTTAAAATAATCTTGAGACAGTGCATAAGACAACAATAAAATCAGCACATCAGCCAGAATTAATGTTGTAAAGAAGTCCTTATAAAAAATCGAATCTAAGTCATTGTTAAAAGAGGCTACTAGATGTTCGCCCGTGGATTGTACTACAGCGAAATCTAAAAGATGAAGCAATGATATTCCTCCCAAAATAACTAACAATATTGCCGAAACTTGACGCTTTAAATTATTGAACTTTTGTTCTCCAGCATCCATATCGGGCTGCCCATAGGCCTTGAGTTTATTTTTGGCCTTGATAAATAGTAGAATCGCTAAGGCCATAACCAAAACCGCGCCCAAATCAATAACAAGCTTGATAAACCCGGGGTCACTGATTTCTATCTCAGCAAAATTAATCTTGGTAATGTCTCCAAAAACTCTGCGCACCATGATTAAGGAAATCACCTCAAATTGTTTCAAAAGAGAGGTGCTAAAAGAGCGCGGCAAATAGAAAATTAATAAGTAAATCTCGAAAATGAGAATAAATGAAAACGGGGTGTATATTGCATTAATGGGGTTTTGCAATAGTTGTCCGCCAAATAATTCGAGGGTCCAAATCTGAGCCGCCCCGATCAATACCAAATGCGTGAAAAAGCCAGCAATGGCTAAAATCACTGTGAGCCGTTCGAGTTTTGCGCGATTTTCTGGCGAAAAGAGAACCGAATATAATTTACTCATTTTTAGAGAATTATCTCTCTAAAGTAAGCTAAATATTTTGATTTCCTATGGTTAGAGCCCGGACTTTGAATTATCTTTGGCATGAAAAAGAAAAAATTATGAACGCAAGAACCACACTCCTGGTCCTAATTACCCTATTTTACCTTAATCATACTATGGCACAGAAATATGAAACGCAACCTTATGACCTTGTTCAAAAATATGAAGAAGCTGAATTGCGCTATTATCCGCCTGTGATGAAAATTCAAAGTAATGGAGATTTTGGATCCCTGTTCCGATATATCTCTGGGGGTAATGAAACCGGAGTGAAAATTGCCATGACTACTCCGGTACAAATGGGCAACACTTCCGGAGATCAGGTGATGCAGTTTGTCTTGCCCTCTGACTATACCACAGAAAATACGCCTCTGGCAAAGGATAATAAGGTCCAGGTCCTAGAATCGGAATCAGGTCACTATATTGCCATTCAATATGGAGGCTATACGCGAAGCAGTCGCGAGAAAACAGCAGCCCAACAACTACAGGCAATCGCTCAGAAATATAACCTCAAATTGACTGGAAAACCAATTTTAATGGTTTACAATAGCCCATTTCAGGTTTTTAACCGAAAGAATGAAGTGCTCTATAAGGTTGTCCTCCAATAAAAAATAAGATATAAATCGCGTTAATCTTCATGATAATCTTTTGACAACTTTGAATTGTTATTTTTTGCAATTAAAAATTATAAATTAGTCCCAAACCAATAACACATAAATCATGAAAAAACTATTTTTATTTACATTTCTATTGTCTTTTGGCGCTGTTAGTGCTCAAAAACATGCTAACGGTAAAATCTTTGACAAACACCCAGCTTTGGATATTGTTGATGAATTCACTAAAGCCTACACCTCAGGCGACACCACAACCCTTAAAGCCCTGACCACAGAAGGCTTTAAAATGTACAACATGATGAATAATGATCCCGATTATACGGGCGGGACAAGACGCAATCTCATGGGCCAAGCAATATGGCTGAGCAATAATATGGTCAATTTAAAAATTGAAAATAGACCTCCTGCTTACCCTGATGCCATGGAATTTAAAGACGGACCTGTTTACGTTTACACCTACGAAATGATGACCGGATTTGACAAAAACAATGGCTTCAAAATCAATACACCGCGCAACAGTACCTTTATTTTTGATGAATCAGGAAAGAAAATTAATCGCTTACTTTTCTCAGATAATACTGCGCACTTTCAAAAATATTCGGACTCAAGAGAAACAAAAACCAACGGGACAATCTACAAAGATCACCCGGTAATTGCCAAGGTTCGTTTGGCCTTTGCTCATCTTGAAACTGGAGATTTAGATAAGGCCTTTGAGGGCTATAACGAAGACGCTCGTATTTACGACATCAATGATCCAGACCAGAGCTTCATTAGCCTCGCGGCGCACAAAGAAAAGCTCGCTGCATTTATGGATATGTATGAGATCGTTTACATCCAAGAAAGCGGTTATCCAGATGTCCTAGACTACGAGGGGGACGGTAAAGTAATTATCTCTTGGTGGGATTTTATGTTACGTCATAAAAAAACTGGCAAAGAAGTTAAATTCAAATCACACAATCAGCATTGGCTTGACGACGAAGGAGTGATTTGGCGTGAAGATGCGTATTATAACGCCGCGTTAATGCAAGAATAAGTACTTTGTTTATCAAACCACAAAGGATCAAATAAAAAAGGCCGCGATACTCGCGGCCTTTTTTTGTACTCCAATTTAAAGTAATTATCGAACAGCCTGAACTAATCGAATAATATGAGAGTCTGCAAGGGTTCTCACCTCATCAAATTTTTTCCAAAAAGCCATATCTTCTTCAGACATTGCTCCCGTATTGTCACGAGCCATCAAAATCGCGTCGTAACTGTCATAAAAGTCTACCGTCACGTAGTTGATGGGATTTTCTGTACCGTAGTGATTCAATACTTTATGGAGGCCCCATCCTTTACGAACTTTGTCATTTTCTTTGAACGCAGGCATAAAATCTTCTAGCTCAGCACGCTCATACTCTGCAGCGCGATAAGGATCTACTTCCATGTAATTAATTACGGCATATTCTGGTGGAGTGCCTCCCATTTGAGGCCCATAACCGCCTTTGACCGACGTCACCACAGAGTAATTCTTGACGTAATGACTCATGGCCTCTTTTTGAGCCGCTTGCCAATCCTTATCGGATTTCCCCGGAATTGAATTCACTGGACTCACCGAAAAACTTGGCGTATTGTGCAAGGTCACATAAATAAAGGTTGTCGTCATTTCATTGACGTCAGGATTAATGATTTGCCACATGTCCCAACCCATAATGTTGCCTTGGTTAATTTGTTCTTTCCACATTTTGGTGTAGTACTCGCGTTCGATTTCAATGTGGCTTTGGGCATCAGAATTTTTAACCTGTCCGTACCAAAGGGTTACGTAAAAATCGGATTGTGCGCTCATGGGCAATGCAAAGGCCACAAGCAATAAGCTTAACATTAGTTTTTTCATTGTTGTTGATTAAAAATTAAAATAATTGTCGTTTGGTCAAAATTAACATTAATATTGTTAATTGCAATTAAAATTATTTTAATCTTTACGCTCTATTTGAAAACAAAAACGTAGCCCTAGTGATTACTCCTTGATTAATTCGTTAATCACTTTGTATTGCTATTAATGAGAAACTCCGCGAGCAAGCGATGAAAATGGTGTACCCCCTGCTCTCGGGTGGGACTAAAACGCCCTGTGGCGTAATGCCGCGATTCGATGCCTTTTTGGACCGCCTCGACCACAAATTCGTCTTCGCGCTCCACTTTGTCGAGATCGGCGCCCGCGCCTTGATCGAGTTTAGCAGCATCCATGACATAAGTGATAAATGAGACTTTGGACTGCTTTTTTGAGATCGGGCGCACCACATTAATGGAGAGCCCCCAAGGATAGAAGTTAAACATCATGTTCGGAAAAACCCAATAATAATAGGCCGAGACCGACTTGCCATAATCAGGATGCCCCTGTGGCAGGTTAAAACTAAGCGCATCCCCCTTACTGAGTCCGATTTGTAGGTTCATGTGCCGATATAAATGCGTTTCGTAAGTCTCGTAATCAATAGCCGCATTGAGCCCGTGATGGACAAAAGGGATATGGAATCCTTCAAGATAATTATCGCAATACAAAGCCCAATGACCATTGACCAGGTAGTCACGACTGCGTATTGGGTCATATTTGAGTTGATCCAGCGCCATAAATCCGATACGCTCCTGCATTTGACCTAAAACCTCATCTAAATCGAAAGCAGGCTCAATACTGGCAAACAGTAGGCCATGCCAGTTGCGCAAAGGATACTGATGTAAATGATCGCAGGGACGTGGAAAGTCTTCTGCCTGTTCAAATTCTGGCATACTTTTGAATAGTCCGTCTAAACCAAAGCGTCGCCCATGATAGTGACAAATGAGCTTTTTGCCTCGGCCCGGGTGATGAGCCAAAAGATTCCCTCGATGGGTACAGACGTTAGACAGACAGCGTATTTGCTCCGTCTGATCGCGAACCAGGAGCAAGGGCTCCTCAACGAGCGGGGACAAAAAGCTCAACGGCGCGTGCGATTCATTAAGGGGCAAGAGGGTTTCTTGGTCTCCTAGAAATTGCCATGTTTTGCAGAACACCTCATCGGCGAGTCTTTGGAACACTTCGGGATCACGATAAAACTGTGCGGGCAGCGTTTCGGCTTTTTTTATATCGGGGTGGACAAAAAATTTACTCATTTCTTTGGCTTGATTAGGGTAAAGTAAATGAAAATTCCCGCTAACACCAACAGGCCTCCATAGGCCACTACTTCAAGGCCACAGCCATAGATAATCCAAAGACAAAATGCTATAGATAAATAAGACACCCCTTGCATCATTCGATTCGGGGTCGGGTCTCTTTTGAGCAGCAACAACAGACTGATTATGGTCATCAAATAGGGCGTCAGCACTGATAATGTCGAAAGATTCATCATAAAGCCAAAGACCTGAGCCAATTGTTCTGAAAACCTAAAGGTCAAAACCGTTGAGGCCAATACACTAGAAATGACGATCCCGATAATTGGCGCGCCATGGCGATTAACCCGAGCAAATATTTTGGGAAAGAGTCCGTCCTGGGCAGAGGCCATAGGGATTTGACCTTGTATGAGCAGCCAACCGTTCAAGGCGCCAAGCGTCGCGGCAATAGCACCGGCCGCAACAATATATTTTGCCTTTTCGCCCCAAAATACCGAAGCTGCGTCGGCAAATGGGGCTGAAGAATCTTTTAAGACCTCTGGCGGGAGTATCCCAAAAATTGCGACGGAAGACAAAATATAGGTGACCCCGGTAATCCCAAGGGCAATCATTCCGGCTCGCCCCACTGTTTTAGCGGCGTTTTTCGTTCGCCCACTGGCGACAGTAGCCGATTCTAGTCCCAAAAAAGCAAATAGAGTTAAGGTCGTCACCGCAGAAATGGCCTGAAAATCACTTTGGCCCGATAGATTATCAAAATTAATCAAAGACCAGTCGATGTAAAAGATCCCAATAAAACCAATGGCCAAAATAGGCAGGAGCTTTAATACTGTTGTTATTTTTTGCACCCAGGCGACCGTGCGAATCGAAAAACTATTCACTGCGCTAAGTGCCCAAATCGCCCCGAGGCCACAACCGATCGCCAACGGCGTATTTGAGTTGATTTCCGGCAGAAATACAGATAAATAGCCCACAAAAGCAACGGCAATCGCCGCATTGGTGCACCAAATCGAGACCCAATACCCCCAGCCGACTAAAAATCCCCAGAAATCACCCAGCATTAATTTTACATAAGCATAGGGCCCTCCGATGGTCTCAGGCAGTCTTTGACTGAGTTGGCGAAAAACGAGCGTAAAAAGCAGCGCGCCCATGGCCGAATACAGCCAACCCATCAGGCCAATTCCACCAAAAGATGCCAGCGTAGCGGGCAATAAAAAAATACCCGAACCAATCATATTTCCGGTAACCAGCGCAGTACTCGACCAAAGTCCTATTTTTTTCATCCGTTGTTTTTAGAATAGAGGGGTCAATTCGTTATTAAAATATTGCGCGCTTTGAGCGACACTGCTCATAGAATCTTGAGCAAAATTACCCCCCTGCTCAATATAGTGGTACTTGAGCCCGGCGCGATCGGGGTCCGGCATCAACCTTTTATAATCGATTGATCCATTTCCGAGCTCTGTATAATCACGGGTTACCTTGTCCATATCTTTGATATGCCAAAGTGGAAAGCGCCCCGGGGCGAGTTCTATTATTTCTTTTGGGGTATACACCCCCGCACGGGCGACCCAATAAAAATCTACTTCGAGTTTGACCTGTGATGGATCCGTCTGCTCAATAATGTATTGATAGGGCATAAATTCCTCGTATGGCTCAAATTCATAACCAAAATTATGATAGGCAAAGCCCATGCCTGCCGCTGAAGCCCGCTCTCCAATAATGCTCAATTGTTCTGTCAATTTTTTAAATCCCTCTAAATTACGATCCGCCTCGCGAACAATCGGCCATACGATAAATTCATCTCCTAGGCGCGAGGCCCCTTCGATACAAGCATCTGTATAGGCTAGCAATTCCTCCCTCGAAGACCATAAATAATCTGCAAAACCATAGTGCCCGCTATCTGTGGACAATTCGAGATCCTCGAGCATATTCTTGAATTGTTCTGGGGTCATCCCATAATAGGTTTTATTCAATGCGTCATAACCATAAGACTCAAAATTCGTATAGCCCATTACTTTTAGCGCTTTCAAGGTCCCTAATACATCACGCTGCATCGCATCACGGACCGTATAGAGCTGTAAGCCCATTTTGGTCGTTGATTGATTGCGATTCATGCACGAAAACGGCAAGAGACTCGCTGCGCAAGCGGCGCTTCCAAGCTTTACAAAAGTTCTTCTTTTCATGGGCTAGAGGGTCTAATTTTTATTGAGGACACACGTATTATTTTGGTAAAGCATGCTTTACATTATTTAGGTAAAGTCTACTTAACTATCTCTATGTAAATAATACTTTACACTAAAATCCTTATATTTACGAAGAAATTCCACGCCTGTGTGAACATTACTCCATTTAAAAGTACAATATTTAAACTGAATTCTTTATGATCTTTCGGCATCGCGTCAAAGAATACCGATTACAAAAGGGCTGGTCACAACAAAAACTTGCGGATCATCTCAAAGTGAGTCGACAAACGATAATATCAATAGAAAGCTATCGTTATAATCCGAGCTTGGAACTCGGCATGAGGCTGTCAATGGCCCTCGAGGCGCCTATGGAGGTCTTATTTTACTTTGAATTTCACTCGGCAATAACTCATGACTAACTCAGATATAATCCGAGCTAAACAACTAAAAATCCGGGCTTTAACGCGTGCTCTTGGCCAAAAATCATTAAAACCAATATTTTTTTACTTATTTTGTAGTTCGAATAATTAAACGCCCTAACCTGCCGAATGTTTACTGAAAATCAAATTAAATTGGCTGCTGCAGCTTCTGCGATGGCTCATCCCGTGAAAGTCGCCATACTTGAATGTCTGACCACCAGTGATGATTGGCAGGAAAGTTGTCTGGCCGACCGCATCAAAATCCCGAGGGAAGCCGTTCAAAAAGGCCTACAAGAGTTACGCGCCCTAGGACTTATTGAGGGCAGTATTTCTGAGGACCGCATGCGTTACAAGCTTAACAAAGAAAATTGGCAAGAGTTTAAGGATTATATCAGAAGCAATTTCGATTGATCCTAGAATAGCAACTGATATTTAGACATCACAAATCTCAATAGCCTTGACCAATGAGGCTATCGGATCATCCGAGGTAGGGATAAATTCCTGAGCGACATATCCTTTAAAACCGGTAGCGGCAATCGCCCGCATTATCGCAGGATAATACAGTTCTTGTGATTCGTCGATCTCATGGCGTCCTGGGACCCCCGCTGTGTGGTAATGGCCAAAATATTGGTGATTATCTTGAATTGTTCTAATAATATCTCCCTCTTGAATCTGCATATGGTAGATGTCATAAAGCAACTTAAAAGAATCACTTCCAAGGGCTTTGCATAATGAAATCCCCCAATCGGAGCGGTCACACATATAATCCGGGTGGTCTATTTGATTAAACAATTCCATTTGCAAGACAACGCCGTGGGCCTCTGCGATAGGCAAAATCTTACTCAAGCCGGCGACACAATTTGCTAAACCTTCTTTATCGCTCATCCCTTCGCGGTTGCCGCTAAAGCAAATGAGATTAGTATAACCCGCTTGGGCAACCATTGGAATGAGTCTAGAATAGTTTTCAATGAGCTGATTGTGGTATTGAGGATTATTAAACCCCTTTGTTAAACCTAATTCTGCCCCATTACACATGGAGCAATGAATATTATACTTTTTAAGAAGTGGCCAGTCCTTCGGCCCCACAAGATCAATCGCACCAATACCCAATCGACGTAAGGTGATCAAAAAATCTTCTAGAGGAATCTGTTCAAAGCACCAATGACACACACTGTGGTTGATCTTTCCGCTAGACTCATTGTTTCGCGTTAAGATGGACGATTGTGCTAGAGAGGGAATGCCGGCAATCAAAAGTCCGCTAGTGGCCGTTTTGCTTATAAATTTTCGTCTTAACATCCCGCTATTTTTTAGATAGTGTAAGATATAAAAAACAGCCGTGAATTCAATTTTGGCTAATCTAAGATAAGAGCAGTTGCGCCCGCTCTTGACGTTTTAATTCGGCATTCTTTTGAAATAAAGTGTCACAGCCCTCATGATCTATACGGTCGTACATTTCTTGGGCAATTGGGTGCGTTTCCCATTCTGGGTGATGCTTTCGCCTCCAATACATCATATCACAAAGTACTGGCATGAGATCAATGCCCGCATCAGTCAAGAAATAATATTTTGTTTTTCCGTCACCCTTTTTTTTATGATATCCTATCAAGCCATATGATATTAATTTCTTTAATCGATTCACGAGTATATTCGTTGCTATATTTTCCGGGGATTTCAACATTTCGGAATAAGTACTGCGGCCAATAAATAAATCCCGTATCACTAACAAGGACCATTTATCACCAATTATGTCTAAAGTGTTGGCAATGGGGCATGAAGATCTGAATTCAATATTAACCATGACAAAGAAAATTTAGTAAAGCCTGAAAACGATGAGTCGGGCGAATAATGCGATTAAGTATTATTAAATGCCGGTTTAAGGTAGGGAAAAAAATTAGCTTTTTATCTCTTTCGACATTTTAACAGTATTTTACAACAATTGTCTAAAAAGAAACCTACTTTCAAAAGATAAAATAATGTCAAATTAATCAGCACGCGGGGATTATTTTTTATGACTAAAACCTTTTATAAACTCGGATTATTTCTGATTTTTATCCCTGCGTTTTTATTTGGGCAAACCCCTCCCCCTGCTCAGGCCAAATATACGAATACCCCGCCCGTAATTGATGGAAACCTCGATGATGAGGCTTGGAAAAAGGCCAAATTGCTTAGTGATTTTCGTCAAAATTTTCCTACAGACACATTGCCTGCTCAGCACCCTACCGATATCAAATTTTTGTTCGACGACACCTATCTCTACATTGCGATAAGGGCGCAAAGTAGTGGCGACAATTTTGTCGCCAGATCGCTCAAGCGGGATTTTAGAGGATCAACCACGGATAATGTATCTTTCTTTTTTGACACTTTTATGGATGGGGTCAATGCCTATCAATTTGGCGTCAATCCTTATGGGGCACAGAGAGAATCTCTTGTGTCCGATGGCGGGATTGAGCGTAATTCTTTTAATCCAGACTGGGATGTAAAATGGTTTTCTGAGGGACACATAGAGGGCGACTCCTATGTTGCCGAGTTGGCCATTCCGTTTTACTCATTAAAATACCCGGAAGGTTGCACCCAGTGGAAGATGCAAGCTTATCGATTCGATTTGCAAACCAATGAGCGGAGCACCTGGAGTCGCATTGATCAAAATCAGCTCCTCTCCAATCTGGGCTATTTAGGGGTCCTGAATTTTGATCGCCCTTTACCCAAAAACAACAATACTTCGTACTTTATTCCCTATGTTAATTTCGCGCGCAGCAAAGATTTTGAATTAGATACACCAAGAACGGACGACACTAAAGTTGGCTTTGATGTGAAAATTCCCGTCGGCAGCCAAATGAATTTGGACTTAACCCTTAATCCAGATTTCTCCAATGTTGAAGTTGATGATTTGATTAACAATATTTCAAGATTTGAAGTTTCCTTGCCGGAAAAAAGGCAATTCTTTTTGGATAACAGTGACCTTTTTTCAAGCTTTGGTAACGCCCGAGATGCGGCTCCATTTTTCTCAAGACGTATCGGCATTGCGTCGGATCTCGAAGGCAACACCATTCAAAATGACATTATCGGTGGCTTAAGACTGAGTGGTAAATTAAACAGCAATTTACGTCTTGGACTTTTGTCTCTGCAAACAAGAGCGGATCAGGCTAACGGAATTCCAAGCAACAACAACAGTATGCTCGCCCTACAGCAAAGAGTCTTTGGACGTTCTCAAGTTGGGCTTTTTGTTATTAACCGAGACGCTACAGGGGATCAAGTTTTACCAGAAGATTACAAGACTTTTAACCGCGTTATGGGTGTGGATTATAGCCTTGCCTCATCGAATAACAAATGGACCGGTAAATTTTTTGCCCATAAATCGCTTAGTGACAATGATACAGCAGGCAATTTATCCGGGCAAGCTCAGTTGCGTTTTAACAACAGATTCTGGAACATCTTTACTTTGGCCCTCTTTGTCGATGAAGAATTTGAATCCGATTTAGGCTTTATTCCCCGTACTGGATTCATCAAAAAAGCAGATAAAGTCACCCGCAGTTTTTATCCTAAAAGCGGTTCAGTAAATACCTATCAACTCGGCTGTTACAACGAGTTTTATTTCGCACAAGACCTGGACTACAAGCAGACTGATCAGACCCTGAAGTTTGAGTACATCGTAAACTATAAAAACCAATCGCAACTGGAGCTCAACTATTTCATGCGCTATGTTTATTTGTTTGACGATTTTGACCCGACGCGTAACGATGATGCCCTTGCGCTACCCATGGGCAGTGAATACAATTATAATTCATGGGGCTTAGAATACAATTCACAACCTGCGCGCTTATTTACTTGGGGCGCCACCGCTAGTGCAGGAGAATTTTTTAATGGCAAGCGATTTGGCTTGAGAGGAAGAATTAATTACCGCACCCAACCAACCTTTAACATGAGTGTCGATTTTGACTACAATGATATTCGATTAGCCAATCCATATCCTTCGGCTAAATTATTTTTAATCGCCCCAAAATTAGAATGGACCTTTACCAAAAATCTATTTTGGTCGAATTTTATTCAGTACAGCAACTTCAGCGATAATTTTGGGATTAACTCACGCCTACAATGGCGATTTGCGCCTATGTCTGATTTGTTTTTGGTCTACAATGACGGTTACGACTCTGTAAATTTTTACAAGCGTTACCGCTCCATCAATCTAAAATTAAACTACTGGTTTAATATCTAAGTTCAGCCCCGTGAAGGCTATTTCAGACCCAATAAGCAGAATTTATCTAATTATTGAGGATTAGTATCTGCCGTTGTGAATTCCCATGGATTCTCTTACTAACTTAGCAAAAAACTAATTATTATGGAATCACATCATTCTAACGGATCGAGCGGCGGAAAATGCCCGTTTACGAATCCATCTCACCGCCACACGGCGGCAGGCGCCCTATCTAATTCGGATTGGTGGCCTAATCAACTCAATTTAAAAATGCTGCATCAAAATGGACCACAGACCAGTCCAATGGATGCTTCCTTCAATTATAAAGAAGCCTTCAGTAATCTTGACTTAGAGGCCGTGAAAAAAGATTTGTTTGACCTAATGACCGATTCACAAGATTGGTGGCCTGCAGATTATGGACATTACGGACCATTCTTTATCCGTATGGCATGGCACAGTGCAGGGACTTACCGCGTCGGTGATGGCCGTGGAGGAGCCTCAGCGGGAACTTTACGCTTTGCACCGCTCAATAGCTGGCCAGATAATGGGAACTTAGACAAGGCCCGCAGATTGCTTTGGCCCATCAAACAAAAATATGGCAACAGCATTTCATGGGCAGACCTTATGATGCTTACCGGTAACTGCGCGTTAGAATCCATGGGCTTTAAAACTTTTGGATTTGCCGGTGGACGTGAAGATGTGTGGGAACCAGAAGGAGATGTTTACTGGGGGCCAGAGACCGAATGGCTCGGTGACGAGCGTTACACGGGAGATCGCGACCTAGCAAACCCACTTGGGGCCGTACAAATGGGTCTGATCTATGTCAATCCGGAGGGGCCAAATGGAACGCCTGATCCTGTAGCTTCAGCACGTGATATTCGCGAGACTTTTGCCCGTATGGCCATGAATGATGAAGAAACTGTAGCGCTAATCGCTGGAGGACATACCTTTGGAAAAACACATGGTGCCGGAGATGTAAAACACGTCGGCGCAGAACCAGAAGGTGCTGCGATCGAACACCAAGGCTTGGGATGGATCAGCACTTACAACTCTGGTAAAGGTGGCGACACCATCACCAGTGGTTTAGAAGGAGCTTGGACGCCCACTCCAATTGAATGGGATAACAGCTATTTTGATACCTTGTTTGGTTATGAGTGGGAGCTCACCAAAAGTCCTGCTGGAGCACAACAATGGCAACCGAAAAACGGAGCCGCAGCCGATGCCGTGCCTGATGCCCATGATCCAAACAAGCGTCACGCGCCGATGATGGCCACGACGGATTTGGCCTTAATTCAGGATCCAGCTTATTTAGAAATTTCAAAAAGATTCCACGAAAATCCTGATGAGTTTGCCGATGCCTTTGCTCGTGCATGGTTTAAATTAACGCATCGCGACATGGGTCCTGTATCTCGTTACTTAGGACCAGAAGTTCCTGCTGAAGCTTTAATCTGGCAAGACCCAGTGCCTGCAGCAGATTACAAAAGCATCGATCAAAACGACATTTCAGAATTAAAAGTTGCTCTTTTGAATTCTGGATTGAGCGTTTCAGAATTGGTTTCTACAGCGTGGACTTCTGCGGCTACTTACCGTGGAAGTGACAAGCGTGGTGGAGCCAATGGTGGTCGTCTACGCCTTGAACCACAAATCAGTTGGGCTGTGAATCGTCCTGACCACTTGCCTGGGGTTTTGGCTAAAATCGAAAGCGTTCAAAAAGCCTTTAACGATGCCCAAACCGACGGCAAAAAAGTCTCTATGGCTGATCTTATCGTCCTAGGTGGTTGTGCGGCTATCGAAAAAGCAGCGGCTGATGCTGGGCATTTGATTGCTGTTCCGTTTAGTCCTGGACGTACCGATGCTTCGCAAGACCAAACTGATGTTGCCTCGGTTAATTTCCTCGAGCCAAAAGCGGATGGATTTAGAAATTTCGTTTCTGGAATGCACGATCGTTTGGCCGAAGAATTGTTGTTGGATCGTGCGCAGCTCTTGACCCTTACGGCTCCTGAAATGACGGTTCTTGTGGCTGGAATGCGTGTGCTGGACACCAACGCTGACGGCAGTAAGCACGGGGTTTGGACCGATCGTCCAGGGGTACTGACCAATGATTTTATGACCACGATTATGGACATGAGCGTAGCTTGGGAACCTTCAAAACAAGACAAAACTACCTATATCGCAAAAGACCGCGCCACAGGAGAAGTGAAGCGCACCGGAACACGTGCGGACTTGGTTTTCGGATCGAATTCTCAATTGCGCGCGATTGCCGAGGTTTATGCCGCGGGGGACGCTCAAGAGAAATTTGTGAGTGATTTTGTCAAAGCGTGGAATAAGGTGATGAACCTTGACCGCTTTGATTTGAGATAGTTCAGGTTTGAATTACGATAATTGAATGATGTTCGAAGACTGTCCATGCCGGAACTTGAAGTTGCAGCATGGTGGTCTTAGATTCTTGAGGCACGGCCCGCGATGGCTGGATCGCGCGCGATGGGTCGTCCTACGCGAATTGGCATCGTGTGCGTCTCGAAGATTTGCGCAAACCATTTATGGCGCGCTAATAAATTTAGCGAGGCTCCTGTTTTTTCAGCCCCTCAATCATGGCCGAAACCATAGTAGAAAGATCATACTTCGGAGCCCATCCCCAATCTTCACAGGCGGCACTATCGTCAATACTGTTTGGCCAAGAATCAGCAATGGCTTGCCGAAAATCTGGGATATAATCGATGGTAAATCCAGGAATTTCCTCAGCGATGGCCTGAGCCAAAGTCTTAGGATCAAAGCTCACCCCAGCCAAATTATAGGCTCCGCGTTCTTTAATTTTTTCGGAATCAGCGGCCATGAGCTCATGCGTAGCACGTATCGCATCCTCCATATACATCATGGGAAGCTCTGTATGGGCGGTCAGAAAACAGCTGTAATGCTTTTGATCAAGTGCTTTGTGAAAAATATCTATAGCATAGTCCGTTGTACCTCCTCCAGGAGGAGCCGTGTAACTGATCAGTCCCGGATAGCGTAAACTCCGGACATCCACCCCATAATTTTTATGGTAATACGCACACCATAGCTCTCCCGTTTGCTTACTTATTCCATAAACCGTGGTCGGCTCCATGACCGTCTTTTGCGGGGTGTTGTCTGCGGGGGTAGTCGGGCCAAAAACAGCAATACTCGAGGGCCAAAACACACGCTGGATCAGTCCATCTTTTGCCGCTTCTAGGACGTGAAATAAGCTATTCATGTTTAAATTCCAGGCTTTCATCGGGGCTTTTTCGGCGGTTGCCGAGAGCATAGCCGCCATCAGATAAACTTGGTTGATCTCGTATTTTTTAAGTAACAAACGCAGTCCTTCGGCGTCCAATGCATCGAGCTGCTCATAAGGGCCCTGTTGAGAAATTTTGTCGGTCGGGGATTTGAGATCACTTGCGACTACATTATCCCTGCCGTAAATATGGCGCAAGTATTGGGTGAGTTCTGTCCCGATTTGGCCTAAAGCGCCAACGATTAAAATACGTGTTGTGGACATGGTGGTTCGTTTGATCAAAGATACATATTTCGTCAGGCATCTATGGATTTTTTTACTCAACAGCCATGCAAAGTCTTATCTTTACTCCATGAAAGGCCACGCTATCTTCGTTTTTCTCATCAGCTTGCTCACTTTGCCAGGCTTAAATGGTTGCAAAGAACAAAACCAGGAATCTGAACCGACAGAACTTGTTGAGACCGTTCAATTTTTTTGTCAAACGCCCTTTAAATTTCCGGCATTAACTCCTGAGGCCCAAGAAATTATTACAGACTGGCCGGTATTTAAGGACTTTCGTAGAATTTCACAAAACCTTGTCAATATCCCATTAGAAGATTTAAAGTTCCGCAGCAATAATTTACGTTTGCAAACAGACTCCTTATCTGTGACAATACCTCAAACGCTTCAATCGCCAATAATTGACGCGAGGCTCCTTGTGGTCACAACCCGAATAAGTCTGCTCAATCAAGAAGCCAAAAAATCGACTCCAGATTCGACCGTCATAGAAAAGCGATTAATCGAATTACACCAATGTATTGATGAGTTCATTTTGCACATCAACGAAAAAATAGAAAAAGATCGTCTTGATCAAAAAGGAGTGCAAACGATGCGCTAACCCTGTTAAAAGACCTCTCTGAAGATTTGATATGAAGCTTTTTAAAAATATTAGTTTAGGATTAACGGCATACTCGGAAGCGTTCAAGCTGATTCGGATGCTTCGCTTATGGACCTTTATGGCGATTCCTTTTGGGATTAGTTTGTTGGTTACCCTTGGGGTAAGTGCTTTGGCCTGGCAAACCCGAGCGATAGTCAGCAATTATTTTAAAGGATTTTGGCCGTGGTCTTTTGGTGCGGATTTTATGGCAAACCTTGGGGGTATTTTGAGCTCTGTTGGTGTAATGCTCATGGGCTTTATCATGACCAAATACTTGGTTTTAGCTTTGAGCGCCCCTTTTATGAGTCCGGTAGCAGAAAAAATCAGAACGCATCTCAGACCCGAACTTCAACCCATTGCTGTAAATAAATTTTGGGCCCTGCTTTGGCGCGGACTAAGACTTAACTTAGGAAATTTAGTTCGAGAGATTGGACTGACCCTTTTGCTATTAATTTTGAGCTTTGTTCCTCCATTTGGTCTCATTACTACGCCTCTTTTATTTTTGATTCAAGCCTATTTCGTAGGGGTAGGGAACCTGGACTATAGTTTGGAGGCTTTTTTCAATTACCGCCAAAGCAAAAGTTTTCTCAATCAATACCGCGGTCTCGCGGTGGGCAACGGGATTATTTTTAACTTATTGGCTCTTATCCCGTTTGTCGGCGTTATTATTGTCTTGCCGCTTTCAGTAAGCGCTGCTGCTGTAGGTGTTCTAAAACATACCGATCTGGACAAAAAAGGATAAAAGAACACACAATTAACACCCATTTCTACCATAATGAAAAGTCTTAAAAAAATTCTCAGCCTCTTGTTAATCAGCGGTATTTCTATCGTCTTGTTGGCCTACGCCACAAATACGGATTACCTGTTAAAGGCCGTGCGCACGATTTATCTAAAAGGGCATGTGACAGCATTTCTGGACGATTACCATGAATTTGACAACCGAACAATTGCCACGGGTCCAGTAAAATATTCTTGGCCAAAGCACGGACTTTATAATACAACCCAGGCCTCTGATCGACTCGAAAAAAAACATCAAGAAATGGGCACTATCGCCTATGTGGTGATCAAAAATGATAGTGTTTTTTACGAACAATATTATCAAGGCTATTCTGATAGCTCAAATACCAATTCCTTTTCTATGGTCAAAAGCATGGTCTCTGGTCTGCTGGGTAAATCCATCATGAACGGCACCATTAAAAGTCTAGACCAACCTGTGGGCGATTTTTTCCCCGAATTTAACGAGGGCCTCGCTGCGCAAACTACAGTGGGCGATTTAGCCTCTATGTCCTCTGGAACGAACTGGGACGAGGCCTATTACTCCCCCCTTTCGATCACCACAAGAGCTTATTTCGACGACTATTTGCGCGAAGTCATTTTGAATTTAAAAGTGGTAGACACCCCTGGACAAAAGTTTAAATATGCCAGTGGAGATACGCAGCTTTTGGGTATGGTTTTAGAAAAGGCCAATGGCAAAACCTTGAGCCAGCAATTGACCGAATATTTTTGGCAGCCTTTAGGTGCCGAGCATGATGCTTATTGGCAGCTAGACTCGGAGGAATCCGGTATTGAAAAGGCCTACTGCTGTTTGGCCTCAAACGCCCTTGATTTCGCGCGTTTTGGCAAACTTTATAAGGACCACGGCAACTGGATGGGCACACAAATTTTGGACAGCGCCTATGTGGCCAAGAGCATTAGCCCGCGCTTTGAAGATTCACCGCAATACGGTTATGGCTGGTGGATGCACCCCCATATGGGGCACGATTTCTTTATGATGAAAGGCCACCTCGGGCAGTATGTTATGGTCAACCCAACAGATAATTTAATCATCGTTCGCTTAGGCCATTTACATTCCAAAAGAGAACAAAACCGGGATTTTGGCGATGATATCCCGATTTATATTGAAGAAGCTTATAAAATGCTTCAGCAGGCTGGGATTTAATAATTTAATGTTTAAATACCGACTTCACCCGCTTTGCTCGATTGCTTACCCCGACCATTGGTCCCAAAATCATAATTCTCCGCCAGGTCCTTGATAATCCATCAAAGCGCTGCTCTGAGCGTCCTCCCACAAATAGGTGCGCCCATTCACAAAACTTTTGGCCGAATTCAATGCAGATCTCTCAGAAAGTGTTGGCCTGGTGTCCAAATCATTGATAACTACAGTGGTGTTGGTCAAAGCAGTTACTTGACCCGCTTTGGCATGCACATTGATTTGAGCGAACTCCACAGGTAGGGCGCGATAAAGTTGTCTGTAGACATCATGAGTAAATCCGAGCTCATCTATATCTTGTTTGACAAATTCAAAAGTTGATGCTGAGTCTACACCCAATAGGTCTTGAGTGATCGCAGATAGGTTATTTCTTGAATAACTTTGGTTTTGTGACAAAACCATTAAGGTGGGTTGTGGCTCGTAAACTTCTTGCTTAGGTGGTTTTTGTGCAAGAGCAAAGGCAGTGGTCAAAATAACAACGACCGACATCCCGAAACGATTCAAGTAATTTTTCATGTATTCTTGATGTATTAGTTGTATATTTTTTAGCAATAAGTGAATGTAGTCAGAAAAATACTACTATTTAATCAAAGTTAAAAGAGATTCGTGTGGAAAAACTAGATTTAACTCCCTTATTATCAATTAGTAGTCTAAGTGTTCGTTTTACTCGGCCAACACCGCAGTTGGCATTGTCAGATATTGATTTTACGGTGCCAAAAAATAGTATTATTGGCATAGTCGGAGAGTCAGGGAGCGGCAAATCCCTCACGGCCATGGCCATTATGGGACTGCTCAATGCCACTAATGTCACTATTGAGGGAAAAATTGTTTTCAATGGAACGGTTATATTTCCCAATCAACCCGAGGTGGTAAGAAAACATAGAGGACGCCATATCGCCATGATCTTTCAAGATCCAATGACCGCATTAAATCCGGCCAAACGATGTGGCGCTCAAGTCGATGAAATGCTCGTATTCCAATTGGGCATTAGTAAGGAAAAGGCCAAGGCAAAAACCTTAGAACTCTTCGAGCAAGTTAAACTCCCTGATCCGAATTCCATTTACCACCGCTATCCGCATCAACTCAGTGGGGGCCAAATGCAACGGGTCATGATTGCCATGGCCATTAGTTGCGCTCCAAAATTACTCATCGCCGATGAGCCCACCACGGCTCTGGATGTTACCGTGCAAAAAGATATTATTGAGCTCCTAATGGAAATCCAGGCAAAAACTGGGATGTCCATGATTTTTATTTCTCATGACCTGGCACTTGTGTCTGAAATTGCTCATGAAATCCTGGTCATGTATCAAGGGCGTATTGTCGAAAAAGGCGACCCCAAGGCAATTTTTCTGAACCCCAAAGATGAGTATACCAAAGCCCTGATCGCCGCACGTCCTAAAGGAGACCTTCGTCTTAAATCTTTAGCCACAGTAGCCTCAATAAAGGATAAGAGTTTTACCCCAGAGCTATACAGTGCCCAGCAGCGTGGGGCAAAACATCAACAGATCTATCTAAAAGAACCGATTCTTCGCGTGCACAACCTAAGCAAAGCCTTCTTCCAAAAGCCCTTTCTTTTTGGCAAAAAACAAATAACCCAGGCCGTTGACCAGGTGTCCTTTTCGGTTTATGAAGGAGAAACCGTAGGTCTTGTCGGTGAATCAGGCTGCGGGAAAACAACTTTAGTGAAAACACTTCTTCAACTCGAAAAAGCAAGTAGCGGTTCGGTCTACTATAAAGGAAAAGACATCAGTCAACTCTCTAGTGCCCAATGGCGCCATCTGCGTAAGGACATTCAAATCATTTTTCAAGATCCGTTTTCTTCCTTAAACCCCAAAATGACGATTGGGGACTGTATTCTTGAACCCATGGAAGTTCATGGCATCGGCGTATCGAGTCAAAATCGCAAACAAAAACTTTATCAATTACTCGAACAAGTCGGCCTAGATAAATCCTACGCCTCGCGCTATCCTCATCAGCTCTCAGGAGGTCAAAGGCAGCGCGTGGGTATTGCGCGAGCCATTGCGCTTGAGCCAAAAATCATTGTATGCGATGAATCTGTGAGTGCTCTAGATATTTCTGTACAGGCCCAGGTGCTGAACCTACTCAATGAGCTTAAAGAAAATTTTGGATTTACCTATATCTTTATTTCACATGATCTCTCCGTTGTACAATACATGTCGGACCAACTTTTGGTCATGCAAAAAGGGCGCTTAGTTGAAATCGGAGACGCCGATGAAATCTATGCCATGCCAAAATCTCCTTATACCAAAAGCCTCATAGAGGCCATTCCCAAAGGCATCTCGTAAAAATCATAAGATTTCGCTAGGCGATGGTGTGGGCCGTGTCATGTCCAAGGCATAATGCCAAAAAATCGTAGTGCAAAATGACCACAAAAAAACCCGTTCTAACCTCACAAAGAACGGGCTTAATGCTAAATCTACATGGTGCAGATTTGGGGCTTGATAACAACAAGATGATGAAGTAGGTTCATCACATTAACTGAAGCAAATCTGAGAAAATTTGATCAAATAACAGATTAAAAGCTTATAAATTCGATTAAAAGCTTATTTTTTTAACATTTCTGGAACTTCATTTGGAATTACTAGGGTCCCTTGAGTCGCCTCTTGTATTTCTTGGATGGTTACCCCAGGAGCTCGTTCAAGTAGATGAAAGGCATTATCACGGACTTCGAGTACCGCTAAATCGGTTACGATTTTTTTGACACAGCCTACCCCCGTAAGTGGAAGGGTGCAAGAAGACAACAACTTAGAATCTCCTGCCTTATTGGTATGGGTCATCGCAACAATAATTCGATCCGCCGAGGCGACTAAATCCATTGCTCCTCCCATCCCTTTTACCATTTTTCCTGGAATCTTCCAGTTGGCTATATCGCCATTCTGGGCCACCTCCATAGCCCCCAAGATGGTTAAATCAACATGTCGGCCGCGAATCATTGAGAAACTCGTAGCGCTATCGAAGAAGGCCGCTCCTGGCAGTGCCGTGATGGTTTGTTTTCCCGCATTAATAAGGTCGGCATCTTCTTCTCCTTCCCAAGGAAATGGACCCATGCCAAGAATTCCATTTTCACTTTGAAATTCAACGCTAATATCTTCGCGCACAAAATTGGCTACCAGTGTCGGAATACCGATACCTAGATTAACGTAATAGCCATCTTTAACTTCTTGCGCAATGCGCTCCGCAATTTGAAATTTATCCAGCGCCATGTTGTTTAGATCTTACGGTTCGTTGTTCAATTCTTTTTTGGTAATCGGTGCCCTGAAATATTCGCTGAACAAATATTCCTGGAATGTGAATTTGATTGGGGTCCAGAGTTCCTACGGGGACAAGTTCTTCAACCTCTGCTACGGTGATTTTTGCTGCGCCACACATATTCGGGTTAAAATTGCGGGCGGTCCCTTTAAATATTAAATTCCCTGCCGCATCTCCTTTCCAAGCTTTAACAAATGAAAAATCAGCCTCAAAAGCATGCTCAAGTAGGTGCATCTTTCCGTTAAATTCTCGAGATTCTTTGCCCTCACCGACCTCGGTGCCATAGCCCGCTGGGGTATAAAAAGCGGGAATACCACTCTGTGCCGCCTGACAACGCTGGGCTAGGGTGCCCTGTGGAATTAATTGAACTTCAAGTTCACCACTGAGCATTTGGCGTTCAAACTCCGCATTTTCGCCCACATAGGAGGCAATCATGGTTTTAATTTGTCGGGTTTGCAACAAAAGACCGAGTCCGAAATCATCGACGCCTGCATTATTAGAAATACAAGTCAATTGATTTACCCCTAAGCGTTGCAATTCACCTATGGCGCATTCAGGAATGCCACAAAGCCCGAAGCCTCCGAGCATGAGCGTCATTCCGCTCTCGACCCCCGCGCAAGCTTCGGCAACATTTTTTACTGTTTTATTGATCATAAATTGGTCGTTTTAGTCGTTATTCCCAAGGGCTTTCATCCCTGTACATTATAAGGCATCAATTAAAAATCCAACTCATTTCCTAAATCTACGCCTTGATTCAGCGCTTTACCGTATACACTGCAATCCGTTTCTATGGTGAGGACGTCGGGTTTGGGAAATTCTTCTGCTGAAATTGCTAATTCAGGTGTGGCATAACATTGTTTCATGTATAAGGCCCATATAGGAAGCGCCATCGTTGCGCCTTGACCATAGGCGATGCCTTCAAAATGGGTGGACCGGTCTTCACCGCCTACCCAAACTCCCGTAGCCAAATTGGGCACCATCCCCATAAACCAGCCGTCAGAATTGTTTTGAGTCGTCCCCGTTTTTCCTGCGATTGGATTTTCAAAGGCGTATGGATATCCTGTAACAGCGTCCTCATAAACCGCATTCCCTTTAGCCCAACTGTGACGCAAACGCTGACCAGAACCCGATTCGGTAACTCCTTCCATAAGGTTTAAGGTGACATAAGCCGACTCCCGACTCAATACATCCCTTGTTTCAGGAACATGTTGATAAAGGATGGTTCCGTTTTTGTCCTCGATGCGTTGAACCAAGTTTGGCGTAACATAAACGCCTTCATTCACAAAAGTCCCATAAGCCCCGACCATTTCATAAAGCGATAAATCCGGCGTTCCTAAAGCAATTGAGGGGGCTTGAGGAATACGCCCTGGGGCTACGCCCATCTTCTCAGCCAAATCAATCACTGGCTTAGGACCAACGCGATCAATTAACCGAGCGGTTACCGTATTTACTGAGTTTGCCAAAGCATCCTTTAGACTCATCATCCCTCCGTAGGTGTCACTTGAGTTCTTGGGACACCAATCCTCAGGAATACCAAAGCGCCCTTGTGGGATACAATAGGGCGCATTGGGCAGCGTGTCACAAGGGGACATATGCATTTGGTCGATCGCTGTAGCGTAAACAAAGGGCTTAAACGTAGAGCCGATTTGTCTTTGGCCATAACGCACCATATCGTATTTAAAATTTTTATAATCTATCCCCCCGACCCAGGCACGGATCTCGCCGGTTTGAGGGACCATAGAGAGCATGGCTGCACGCAGATAAGACTTGTAGTATTTTATGGAATCCAAAGGCGACATAATCGTATCCACATCACCGGAATATTTAAATACCGTCATGGGTGTGGGGCGTTTGAAACTTTCAATAATTTCATTCTCAGACTTACCTTGCTGTTTCATCTCACGCCAACGGTCTGAACGTTTCATGGCCGAGGTGTAAATGCCCTGCACTTCTTCCGGAGTAATGTCTAAAAACGGAGCTGTTCGATTTCTTGAATTTTGACGATCAAAGACCCTCTGAAGCCGACTCATGTGCTGATCTACTGCTTCTTCGGCAAATCGCTGCATTTGCGCATTGAGGGTGGTGTAAATTTTAAGTCCGTCGCTACTGACGTTCCAAAGACTTCCATCTGCCTTTGGATGATCCTTGGCCCATTGTTTTACAAAACCTCGGATATATTCACGCACGTAGGTTCCCAGGCCCTTGTCATGATCTTGTGGGGTAAAATTTACGCCCAAAGGCAAGCCTTGAAGTGAGTCGCGAACTTGCCCTGTAATATAATCGTATTTGGCCATTTGACTCAGCACCACATTGCGGCGATTGGTCACGCCCACCGCATTTCGTTTGGGATTATACAGTGCAGAATTTTTAAACATCCCAACAAGCATCGCTGATTCCTGAATATTTAATTCCTGAGGTTGTTTATTAAAATATATTTGCGCAGCCGACTCGATGCCAATAGCTAAATTCAAGAAATCGTAAACATTAAAGTACATGGTGATGATCTCTTCTTTTGTATAGCGGCGTTCCAAACGCGTAGCAATGATCCACTCTTTGACTTTTTGCATCCCCCGCTCAAATTTATTGCTCGAGACTTGATCGGTAAAAAATTGCTTTGCTAATTGCTGACTGATGGTACTGGCGCCTCCTCTCGATCCTAAAAAAGCAAGGGCACGCAAAGTCCCGCGACCGTCTACACCGGAGTGATCATAAAAGCGGGCATCCTCCGTGGCAATTAAGGCCTGTACCAAATGCTCTGGAAGGTCTTCAAATTTTACCGGCGTCCTGTTTTCGGTAAAAAATTTTCCAATAACCTGACCCTCTACCGAAATAATCTGGGTGGCCAAATCCTTTTCTGGGTCCTCTAAACGAGTCTCATCGGGGAGCGGACCAAAAACGCCCGCTGCAGTCAACGAAAAAAGCGCCACAACACTTAATATGCCAAACAAAAACAACCCCCAAAACCAAAGTATATATACACGAAAACCAGATTTGGCTTTGGTTTTTTTGGTTGTCTTTTTATCTTTTTTCATGAATAAAAAATTCTTTTCACATCAAAATCCGTTGATCTTATCCGCAAGTAAAACCAAACTAATCGCCCTTTTGTCCGTGCGGTTTTATCTGATAACCCAGCTCCACAATTCCCTCTAATTGGGAAACGCCCTGAACTTCTCCATTATTGCGCAAGGCGTGCTGGATCGAAAGTCGGTATGAGCCCGTCTTGTCAAAGGCCATGGCCTCTTTATAGGCCAATAAATTGTCTTTAATATTTCCGGAGCCGACCCCCAGCCAAGTGCCATCAGGGGCCGCGAGTCGGTATTCAAGGGTGTCTGTCTCGGCAAGCCCATCGGGATGGGTCATGGTGACCAATAAAAAAACGTTGTTAAAGGGGTAGTCATTGCTATTTCTGAGACTCAAAAGGACATCATATTGCCTCAAGCTGTCCAAAGCGGGCAGGTCAAATTCTATCTTCTGATCGTCTGCCCAAAGCCCTTGGTCAATACTTTGATAATCTGCAATCTGATCAGATGCACAGGCCCCAAGTAACATCAGCCACAAAACTGCAGTCAGCGTCCTAGGCATTTTTATTTTGGTTTTTTCTGCGGTTTTTAGCCCCTCTATTTTTGTTACGCGACTTTTTTCTTTTGGGTTGATCAAAGCGCGTGAGACTGTCTTGGCCCACCACATTATTATAAATTTCTTGCTCTTTGGGGGCTTGTTCTACAGCATAGGCTTCAAGGCTCTCAACCTTTTGGCCTTTTTTATTCGCTTCGATGATCTCATTGACCTTGGCCACCGGCAACTCATGCCAATTCATAAACTCTTTGTCGTAACAGTACCACATAAGGCCTTTGAAAATGTCAATTTTCTGACAAAGCGCTATCCCTTTTTCTGTCTTCAGTTTAACCTCCATTTTTGGGAACACTTTTAAGGCTTCCATGTAGGCGTCTAACTCAAAATTGAGACAGCATTTGAGTTTGCCGCATTGACCCGCAAGTTTTTGCGGATTCAAAGACAGTTGTTGATAACGCGCCGCCCCTGTGTTAACTGATCTAAAGTCCGTAAGCCATGTCGAACAGCAGAGTTCCCGACCGCATGATCCGATTCCGCCCAAGCGCGCCGCTTCTTGCCTGAACCCCACTTGTTTCATTTCAATACGCGTGCTAAAGGCCCGAGCAAATTCTTTGATCAATTGTCTGAAATCGACCCGCTCTTCGGCCGTATAATAAAAAATGGCTTTACTTCCATCCCCTTGAAATTCGACATCACTGATTTTCATCTTCAGTTTAAGTCCCATGGCAATTTCCCTCGAACGCTTTTGAACTTCGTCTTCTTTTTGACGTAAACTCTGCCAAAGGTCTATGTCCTTTTGGCTCGCTTTCCGATAAATTTTAGGGTAAGACTCCAAATTCATGGATTCCTTTTTGCGTTTAATTTGAACGCGAACTAATTCTCCGGTCAAGGTCACAATACCAATATCATGTCCCGGCGAAGCCTCAGTCGCCACCACATCTCCAATGGCTAAGCTCAACTGATCGCGGTTGTCAAAAAACTCCTTACGACCATTTTTAAACCGCACTTCGACCCCGTAAAACGGCGTCATATCGGCGGGCAAAGACATATTGCCTAACCAGTCAAAAACAGTGAGCTTATTGCAGCCATCGGTACCACAGGTGCCGTTGTTTTTGCACCCTCTTGGCGTTCCATCCTTTCCCGTGCTACAGCTGGCACATCCCATAAGTCGTTTGTTTTGAGGTGTTTTTGTACTCTTTACAGAACGAGCCAAAGCCCGTCAATCTTCAGTAAAGATACCTTATTTTGACAAAATCTTCCGGCCATTTTACAGAATTTATAGCGCCAATGCGTTTAAGGTTGCGCGCCCGTATTTGGGATTTTTAACGCCAAAAATCAGTCCATAAATCTCTATTTTGTACCTTAACCCGACAATGAAACGACCCATGAATCGACCCATGAAACGACACGGCACTTTCCTGCTTTTATCCCTTTTGTTTTTGGCTTGCCAAACCCCTGAGCCCATCGATGTAAAAGACTTAACCCATATTATTCCACAACCTCAAGTGATCTACCCCAGCGGTCAAAAACACTTGGTTGAGGCCAACATCTCTTGGTCCATTCCTGACTCATTTACACTTACAAAACAATTTTTGGAGGAATACCTCACCCCTCACGGGTTTATATTCCAAGCGATTGATGTGCCAAAGCAAAGTAGCACGGACCTTGCCGCAAATCAAAAGAGCCCCTTAAACCGGCCACAGTGGATCTTTAGTATGGATGCGGCGCTCGCTAGCGGGACGTACCATCTAGAAATCCAAAAAGAACATCTAAACATCAGTGCTTCTGATGACCTGGGGGCGTTTTATGCCGCTCAATCCCTGCGCCAACTCATGCCGGAATACTTAGAGCAAAACAATACAGCATACCAACCATTTTATTTGCCCACAGGACTGATAAAAGACCACCCTAAGTTTGCCTATCGAGGGATGCATTTGGATGTGGGGCGCCACTTTTTTGGTCCCGATCAGGTCAAGCAATACATCGATTATTTGGCCCTCTTGAAAATGAATTATTTTCATTGGCACCTGACCGAAGATCAGGGCTGGCGTATTGAAATTAAATCCTTTCCAAAACTAACCCAGCACGGGAGTCTGCGCAAAGAAACTCTAGTGGGCCACTACTCCGATGAGCCTCATCAATTTGACGCCACCCCTTATGGTGGATATTACACTCAAGAAGAGATTAAAGAAGTGGTGGCCTATGCCGCAAAACGACACATTACCATTATTCCAGAAATAGAAATGCCCGGGCATGCCCAAGCCGCCATTTCTGCCTATCCGGAGTTGGGCTGCACCATGGGGGCCGTTGAAGTCGCCACAAAATGGGGCGTTTTTGAAGACATTTATTGCGCAAAGGAAGAAACCTTTACCTTTTTGGAAGCCGTATTAGAAGAGGTTATTGACTTATTTCCCGGACCTTATATCCATATCGGGGGTGACGAAGCCCCAAAAGCTCATTGGGCCGCCTGCCCTTCATGTCAAGGGGTGATCAGGGCAAAAGGTCTTGCGGATGAACACGAATTACAGAGTTATTTTATTACCCGTATGGAGGCCTTTATCAACAGTAAGGGCAAACAAATTATCGGGTGGGACGAAATCCTGGAAGGTGGCCTAGCGCCAAACGCTACCGTCATGTCTTGGCGCGGGACGCAAGGGGGTGTTGAAGCGGCTAAGCAACAGCACAATGTTATAATGACGCCCACTTCGCACTGTTATTTTGATTACTACCAAAGCGATTTGCCCGAGGAGCCTCTGGCCATTGGCGGCTACTTACCCCTAAAAAAAGTGTACAGTTACAACCCTGTGCCTCATGAACTAAGCCCCGAACAGGCGCAGTATATTTTAGGCGCCCAAGGCAATGTTTGGACTGAATATATGCCCACGTTTGAGCAAGTTCAGTACATGGTGTTTCCTCGGATTTTGGCCTTGAGTGAGGTCGTGTGGCATGGTCCCGCAAAATCATTAGACCGGGAATATGCCGGGTTCACACGCCGCGTTGGGTCCTTTTTCGCTCGCCTGGACGCTATGGGGGTTAATTACGCCAACCATTTATACGATATCGCCTCGGTTCATCGGGTTGAATTCTCGTCGAGTCCAAAGAATCAAAATGGAACCAATGGACAAATTTCAGACAACGATGACAAGATCAATTCCCCGGAGCGAAACGCCGCACAGGCCTCTGAACAATCCGCCGTGCAGGCCTCTGAACAATCCGCGGTGCAGGCCACAATTAGCTACGCGCTGATTAATCCTCTGCCAGACCTCAACATGGAATACCGCCTAAACCAAGGGCCGTGGACCGCTTACACAGGACCGATTAATATTACAGAAAATACGGGTCTCCAGGCGCGCCTGCTTCGTGATGGTCAAACCGTGGGCCGTCTGATGCGCGATAGCCTGATGCTTCACGCTGGCTTAGGGAGCGTGAGTCGTGTAGTCCCGGAGCCGCACTCGAGCTACAATGCGGGGGGGATCACCGCGCTTACCAACGGTAAGCGCGGTGACGACAAACGCTATGGCGACAGCGAATGGCTTGGCTTTCTGGGCAAGGATATTTCAATAAAGCTCGACTTGAAGCAAGGCGCCGAAGCTCAGGGCCTTAATCTACGCTTTTATCACAGCCCGGGGCAATGGATTTACGCGCCTAAATCAATAAGGCTTGAGCTCGTTTACTCAGATGGTCAACAAAAAACCATAACACTGCCTGTTGATACTCCCGCTGAAAACGGACCGCATGCCCAGAGCTGGGCCCTGCCAAATGCACCGGGAACGGCCATAAAATCTTGCGCGCTCAAGGTCACCCCGTACGGGATTATTCCTCAAGGAGAGCAAGGCGCAGGACAAACTGCTTGGACTTTTATTGACGAAATAATTTTTGAAAAATGATCGTAGAGATTTGTGTTCAATCGTTAAACGGCGCCAAAATGGCTCAAGAGTTAGGCGCCGATCGACTTGAATTATGTGCGGGTCTAGAAGTCGGTGGGCTTACCCCCAGCATGGGGCTTTTTACTCAAGTCAAAAGCCAAGCCCAAATTCCAGTCCATGTTTTGATTCGTCCGCGCATTGGGGGATTTCATTATTCACCTGAAGAGGTCAATACCATGATTCACGACCTGAGACTCTTGGTCGAAACGGGCGCAGACGGCATCGTTATCGGGGCGCTCAATCCAGATTTTACGCTCGATCTCAAAACATTAGCAAGACTGATTCACGAGGCTCAAGCCATAAACCCTAAAATTCACATTACCGCCCATCGCGCTTTTGATTGGGTCCCCAATCCTGTGGATTCAGCGAAATTACTGAGCGATTTAGGCGGGCACACCCTGCTTTCTTCAGGGCAAGCGCCTACGGCTAAAGAAGGCTTTGAATTACTCCAGAGCCTCAATGCTAAATTTGGAGATCAAATAACCATAATGCCCGGGTCGGGGATTAATGCCCAGAACCGAAGCTTGTTTGCTCAAGCGGGTTTTAAGGCGATACACGCCTCAGCTTCAGCATTGATTACCGAGGAGCTACCCGCCACAAATGTTTCTTTTGAAGAGCACCGACAAAAAGGTCAAAGACGTGAAATAAATCACGAGCACTTAAAAGACTTACTTCACCCAGGTTGAAAACGGCTTTTCCACCAAAGATGCATTAGTGTATTTTCCTTCTGAGGTGACCTCCGCGCCCAACCAATCAGGGCGTTGGAATTGGGCGGTGACCTCGGGTAATTCAACCTCCGCCACAATCAAGCCTTGGTTTTGTCCGTGAAACACATCTACCTCAAAAATACAGCCCTCAAAGGGCACTAAATATCTTGTTTTTTCGATAGGATACGGTAGGCAGAGCCCCATGAGCGCGTCCCCTTCTTGATAATCGATGGACTGTTCCCATTCTACGCGGCTCAATCCCTTATCCAAAGACTTTCCTTTAATGGTTATCCATGCTTGACGCCGATCAGAATCCAAATCTCGCGAAAGGCGAACCCGCACCACGCGCCCAGGATCCGTGTTTAAATAACCTTGACGCATTTCTACCCGTGAACTCGCTCGGGTGATAAACGCATCGCTTAGGACCAAAAATTTACGTTCTATTTCCAGGGACAATCCCATAAGGTGGCATATTAGCGTGTCAAAGTTAGCAAATCAGAACTTAGGGCCGCCGGGCAATTTTGTGTTAAACATTTGTTAGGATGTCCCCAGGGAATAAAATTGGAACAGCTTTTGAACTAACCAAAACAATCCATTAAAAATATACATAGATATCGGAACACCGCTACTTAATTTTTGTTTCACCTTTAATTCCTTTATCTATGAATCCACTAATTTTTTCTGCCGTTTTTGGCACTGCCAGCTTTTGTTTAGCCTGCGACATCCCTAATGATGTCCCCCTCCTGACCCCTGAGCAGCTTGCTCTTGAATCTTCTCAAGATGCAGCAGATCCGCCACAACTTCCCGAAACAGACAACCAAGCTACGGCGGCAGTTGCAGCATTGGAATGTGATTTAAGCGCGATGATGAATTCTAAAACCTATGCTTACGTCTTAGCGCCGGGGGGGCTTTATCTAAGGGCGCATAATAATCTCCACAGCGAGCGGCTCACACTAATGCCTTGGGGGTCGAAAGTTTTGGTTGAACAAACACCTCAAAACAATACGATGACCGTGGGAGGAATTCCGGGAGCCATGTACTCGGTGCGTTTTAATGATTTAGAGGGCTTTGCATTTAGCGGATACCTCGGGCCTTATGCCCCGCCGAGCCATAAAATGAATGCGGCCCAATACACGGCTCATCTGATTGAAAATCAGCCTGAGCATTCAGAGTCGTTAGAGATTCCTCAATACACCCGCACCGTATCTGATGATTTAACTGCGCCTTCTGTGAGTGAGTCCCTGTTTATGCCGCGTATGAATTTGAACCAAGCTTATTTGGTTGCGCAAAGGCTCTTTGGCATTCCGGAAGATTTAAAATGCCCCTCTGTAGCAGGGCCAGAAAATGCCGTGTATCCAGACAAAAAGCCAAAAAAAGGTATCTGGAAAAGTGAATTAGCCGTGCGCCGTGCCCAGGGGCAAATTCAAGAAATGACCTATGTCTATCGCAGTAAAAACTTTATGAGACGGGTTAGTCTTACCCCAAGAGAGAATGGCGTATTAATTCAAGCCCACGAAGCCAATATTTTTTAAACCTGCGAAATACGCAAAGTATTAACCATGCCGCGGTCCACAATTGGCATCGCGGCTAAGTTGACTAAAAAGTCCCCCTCTTGGGCATAACCCTCTGTAACGGCAATTTCGTTTATATCACAAACTGTTTCATCTGTACTGACATGCTTGTCATAAAAATAAGCACGTACGCCCCAAAGCAAATTCAAACGTGATAAAATACGGCGATTTGAAGTGAACACCATGATGTGTGCCTCTGGACGCCATGCAGAGATTTGGAAAGCCGTATACCCACTATTGGTTAAAGTACAAATGACCTTAGCATCAATTTCGTCGGCGATTTTGGCCGCGTGATAACACACACTTTTAGTAATGTATCTATTGGTGCGGATCCCCGGTGGCTCATGGGGCACTTTAATTAGGGGACTATTTTCTACTCGGCGACAAATACTGGCCATTTTTTCAATAACCTGAACTGGGTATTTCCCTACACTCGTTTCTCCTGAGAGCATAACCGCATCAGCCCCATCCATAACACTGTTTGCCACATCGTTTACCTCAGCACGCGAAGGGGTTAATGAAGTGATCATTGATTCCATCATTTGGGTCGCAATGATAACCGGAACACGGGCACGTTTGGCCGCAAGTACGGTTTCTTTTTGAATCAAAGGCACATCGGCTGCAGGAACCTCTACGCCCAGATCGCCCCGTGCGACCATAAGACCATCCGCCGCTTTAACAATCTCTTCCAGGTTTTTAACCGCTTCAGGTTTTTCAATTTTTGCAATGATCGGGATTTTATGATCGGCATGGGCTTCGATTAATTCACGAAGCTCAATAATGTCTTTTCTATGGCGGACAAAGGACAAAGCAATCCAGTCGACATCGAGCGTAATGGCAAAAATTGCATCTTCTTTGTCTTTTTCCGTTAAGGCAGGAAGCGAAATCGCTGTATTGGGCAAATTAACCCCCTTCTTAGAACGCAATGGGCCCCCTTGTACTACTTCTGTCAGGACTTTGTCCTTACCGTTCGTCTCTAGGACTTTAAAGATCAGCTTTCCGTCATCTAAAAGGATGTGCTCCCCTGGTTTCACATCTTGAGCAAACTGATCGTAATTCATATAGACACGTGTGTTGGTTCCCTCAAACTTTTTGCCAGTACAAAAGTTGATTTCATCCCCGGGTTGAACGACCACCTCATCTTTCATGCTTCCTACGCGCAATTTCGGGCCTTGTAAATCAGCCAATATCGCCACAGAAATTCCTGTTTCCTGCTCCAGTGAGCGAATCATATCGACGCGCTCTTTTACTTCAGAATAATCTGCATGAGAAAAGTTGATGCGGAAAACATTGGCCCCAGCCTCCATCATGCCGCGTAGTACGGCCCTGTCTGCTGTAGCAGGCCCTAAAGTGGCAACAATTTTGGTCTTTTTGGAATGCGTCATGATCAGTTATTTAATGGGTTGATATTTTTAATTTTTTGATGGGGAATGACATAAGTCGAGACCACTTCTTTTATTGATTTAATTTGCGTGACTATTGACTTGAGTTCACGATCGTTTAGCGCAGACTCAATCTTGAGCAAATAGTCCACCTTTTTGAACTCTGGCATTAAATAGGTCGCGCTAAAGCTAGGCCCATTGAGTGCATCAAATAAACCATAAGACTGCTCTGTGGAGGAATCATCTTGAGGCACCTCCTTGTTACACAAGAGTAAATGATCGATTTGATCGAGCCTAGAGACAAAGCGATATTTTGGATACTGCTGTTGTTTTCCCGCCTTGGTCACCAAAACATCGTCGCGCTCGCGTTTGAGCTGCCATTTCAAATTTTGATTCATCAAAAACGCCATTTTGAACGGAGCTTCGCCACAATGGATGGCAAAAAGCACAAAGTCATCATCTTCTTCCTCCAGTTGCAAACGATGTACAGCCATAGGCGCAAATTTTGCTAAAATTAAGAATAGTTTTGCGCTTAAGCGGCGAATTAACTTGAATTTTGCGTTAAACCGAACGAAAACGTTTTAGGCCTAATTTGGCGGCTGAGGGGTATGGGGCGTCATTTGTTCTTGTAGCTTGTAAAACGTTCGTTTCGCTGCTAACTCTTCAGCCTTTTTTTTGGAAGTGCTTCTTGCCTTGGCCACCACTTCCTTATCAATATAGAGCTTTACGGCGAAGTGCTTCATGACCTCAACCCCATTATCTTCATAGGTTTGAAATCTGAACTGTTTTTTGTGCTTTTGGCACCACTCGATGACCAAACTCTTATAGCTGATCACCTTGCCTTCTAGTTTCTCGATATCCACATACGGATCAATCACCCGATTTTGAATAAATTTCTGAACCCAAGCGTAACCACGATCCAGATAAATCGCTCCGACCAATGCCTCAAATACATTACCGTGAATATTTTCACCAAACTGATCGATAGGCACGGTCGTTTTGACCAAAGAAATTAAGTCCAGATCCCTTCCTAGTTCATTTAGGTGCTCTCGACTGACCACCTTAGAGCGCATTTTTGTCAAATAGCCTTCATTGCCCTCAGGAACCATTGTAAATAAATACGCCGCAATGATTGAGCCAAGCATGGCGTCTCCCACAAATTCAAGACGCTCGTAATTTTGGGGCTGACCTTCACTGTTTACGGACTGGGTGGAGCGATGGGTAAACGCTTCGTGATACCAATTAAGATTATGTGGACTGAACCCGAGTATTTTTTTGACGGCATGAAAAAACTCTTCCTCTTCTTGCGAACGAGAGGAAAATATGTTTTTTATGGACACCATAAATGACTACTCAGTATACTTTTTTAAAAGCACACAAGCATTGTGACCACCAAAACCAAAGGTATTGCTCATCGCGTAAGTAATCTCGCGTTCTTGAGCCTTGTTGAGGGTTAAATTCAGGCGTGGATCAATGTTTTCATCCACCGTAGTGTGATTGATTGTCGGGGGAACCAAACTATGGTTCATGGCCAAAATCGAAGCAATCGCTTCTAGAGCCCCGGCGGCGCCGAGCAGGTGACCCGTCATCGACTTTGTAGAATTAATATTGATCTTGGGCGCATGATCGCCAAAAACTTTGACAATCGCCTTGAGCTCCGCAACATCACCCAGAGGGGTTGATGTTCCGTGGGTATTAATGGCGTCTACTTGCTCAGGACTAATCCCCGCATCACGCAGACAGTTGAGCATCACGCGCTCTACACCGAGTCCCTCAGGATGGGGTGCCGTCATGTGATAAGCATCACTGGACAAACCACCACCGACGACTTCGGCATAAATCTTTGCACCACGCGCTTTTGCGTGCTCATATTCTTCAAGAATCAGTGCCCCCGCACCTTCACCCAGCACAAATCCATCACGCGTGGCATCAAACGGACGCGACGCGGTCTCTGGCGTTTCGTTAAGTGTAGAAAGGGCATGCATGGCATTAAAACCGCCCATACCAGCAATGGCTACTGCTGCTTCACTTCCGCCCGTGACAATGACATCACAATGACCTAGCCTGATGTAGTTTAGGGCATCGATAATGGCATTGGCTGAAGAAGCGCAGGCGGAGACCGTCGCATAGTTCGGGCCCATAAAGCCATGTTTGATTGAAATATTGCCAGGAGCAATATCGGCAATCATTTTAGGAATGAAAAAGGGGTTGAAACGTGGCGTTCCATCCCCTTCACCATAAGAGATCATTTCATCTTGGAATGTTTCTAAGCCCCCAATTCCAGCGCCCCAAATCACCCCAACACGAAATTTGTCCAAGCTATCTTCGGCAAAATTTGCATCGGCGATTGCCTCGTCAGACGCCACTAAGGCATATTGAGCGAAGCGATCGAGTTTACGGGCTTCTTTGCGATCAAAATGATCGAGTGCGTTGAAATTTTTGAGCTCACAAGCGAATTTTGTTTTGAACCGTTCCGTATCGAAATACGTAATCGGGGCGCTCCCACTTTTCCCATTTTTAAGGCCTTCCCAATATTCAGAAAGATTATTTCCGATGGGGGTCAGTGCACCAAGTCCTGTAACAACTACTCGCTTTAATTCCATAGAGGAATGAGATTTATTTTGCGTTTTCGATGTAGGAAATCGCTTGACCTACAGTCGCAATGTTTTCAGCTTGATCGTCTGGAATTTGGATATCGAATTCTTTTTCGAATTCCATGATCAATTCTACCGTATCTAATGAATCGGCACCTAAGTCGTTAGTGAAGCTCGCTTCAGTTACAACTTCATTTTCGTCAACACCTAGTTTGTCTACGATAATTGCTTTTACTCTTGATGCAATGTCTGACATAATTGTTAAAATTTAGATTGGTTTACAAGGGGCAAAAATAAAACATTTTACTTTAAAACAAGGTTTTAGGCCCAAAATGTACCCCCCTTGTGCATAAATTAAAACCGAGCAGGGAGACCCTTAGTACCCTCGGGGCCTTGGTTTGATTTGTCGTTAACGGCCCATGGGCCATCAAGTGGAGCAAAGAACGGTCATTATTTTTGCTTTACACGGTCCATAAATTAAGTTTCCATTATTTTTGTCTGAAAGCATACACATGCCAAAGGGGCCAAAAAAAATCGTAGTCTTTGCTTCGGGTAGTGGATCAAACGCCGAGCAAATCATGACCCAAGCCAAAAGCGTGACGTGGGCCGAGGTGAGCGCTATTTATTGCAACAACCCAGAAGCTGGCGTCCTTCAGCGTGCCGAGCGCATGGGGGTGCCCGTAAGACTTTTTGGAAACGGACAGTTAAACGATCCTGACTTTGTTCTAAGCTGGCTGCTGCAAGATGCCCCAGACCTCATCGTGCTGGCGGGTTTTCTGAGAAAAATACCTGAGTTTATCGTGGGTAATTTTCCCCACAGGATAGTGAATATCCATCCGGCACTGTTGCCCGAGTTTGGGGGAAAGGGCATGTATGGTCTGCACGTGCACCGTGCGGTTAAAGCGAGTGGCGCACAAAAAACAGGCATTACCATTCACTATGTCAATGCGGCCTATGACGAAGGCGCTATAATTTTTCAGGCAGACACCCCGGTCACATCCACAGACCAGCCTGAAGACATTGCCCGAAAAGTTCAAGGGTTAGAACACAAGCATTTTGCCACTGTGGTCCTGAATCTGCTAAACCCTGGGACCCATGGCCAATAAACCCAAATTTTATGCGGTATGGCAGGGTAACCCCCCTGGGCTTTACACGAGTTGGGCGGACTGTCAAAAGGCGATCAATGGTATTTCTGGGGCCCAGTATAAGTCGTACCCAACGCGTGAGCAGGCTCAACGTGCTTTAGACGGAAGCTACAAAGCGGCCGTTGAGGCCGGTAAAAAACAAAGTGCCCGCGTTCAGGGAGGCAGTTACGGGCAAAATGGCGCCCGAAAGGGCATTATGAGTCGTGGCAATGGCCGGAGTGGTCGCAGTAACTCTGAATTAAGTCCCGCAGAACTCAAACGTATCGGGGAGCCAAATTTATACAGCATTGCGGTAGATGCCGCCTCTTCGGGGAATCCGGGGCGCATGGAATACCAGGGTGTCGACACTCAGACCGGCAAATTATTATTTCATCAAGGGCCATTCGCCCAAGGCACCAATAATGTCGGGGAGTTTTTGGCCTTAGTCCATGGCCTGGCTTATCTCAAAAAAGAGGGTAGCGATCGCGCCATTTACAGCGATAGCCGCATCGCCATAGGCTGGGTGCGCAAAAAAAAATGTGGCACCAAACTGGCGCCACATTCTTCTAATAAAATTTTATTTGAGCTCATCGCCCGAGCCGAATCTTGGCTGCGATCAAACACTTATTCCACTTCCATTCTCAAATGGGAAACCAAAGCCTGGGGCGAAATCCCCGCAGATTTTGGGCGGAAGTGATTAATAAAATATGATTGCGGTATCGTCTACAAATAAACGTTCATCCGGCCTTGTTGCGTCAAACTTTATTCTAATTCTCAAATTATTTGTTAGATAGTCCGCAGGAATAGAGTAGCTTAAAAATTCATATGACCATGGTTGGACACCATATGAGCCTTCAGGGAAATTAGACCATCCAGAACCATTGTAATATTGAAGCCTCAAATAGTCCGTGCCATTGTCATTTTCGTCTTCAGTATTCCCATTGCCTGAATACCACATTTGTATCATGCCTGCAGAGAACTCGCTTGCATCGATTGGTGCCGCGGTGGAAATATAAGAGTTGTCAAAGTTTGAACTATTGTTAAGATCATCGCTTTGAAAGTATAAATGACCTTGACCAGTATTTGGATACCAATTACCTCTCCAAACCGTTGAATTATTGTCCGGCTCCCAACATCCAAAATCATCTTCAAATGAAGTTTCGCAAACTGTAGCGGTAGGCTGCGTGTATCCCTTTATCACAACTGCATCAATGAAAACAGATTCTCCGTCCCAACTCATTTCCCCCTGGAATTTAAAATCATCTGCACTTCCAAAAGAATAATTACCGCTGTCAATAAATAGTGTAACGGAGCTACAATTTTGATCTGAACTATACCAGCGACCCAATTCTTGATTATTAAATTTCAAACTAAAATAATCCTCAGACTCCCAATTAGAATTTGTTCGGTATTCAAATTCAATTGAAACGGCGTTGTAAGAACTCAAGTCTTGATCCCTCAACTCGATTTTTGATTCTCCATTTGAATTCCAGATTTGCATGGAATAATTCTGTTCACATGAATATCCGCTTTGAACTCGATTGGAGTCATTAAAATCTAGCCATCCATCATTTCCGTTTTCGAAATAGCCTTCATGAATTGTGACTACACCATTTCCTCCTCCACCCACACCGGGGAGAATAATCCCAGCGGTTTCCGCTAATGTCTTCCATTCACCGTCGATGTATACGTAATAACTATTTACTAATGAAGAATCGTCTCCTGAGTAATACACCAGCATACCTTCTGTAATTGGGCTTTCGTTAGTTGCCTCTGGAAGATTATTAACCCGGGGCATAAGAAATCCAGGAGCAACCGTTTCATCAAATCCAACATCTAAGGTTGCTTGAGGGTCTTGACCGGCAGGTAGGCCAATTCCAATCTGGGCAATTCCATTTTGAAATGATAAAGTCAGAAGTATGAAAAAAGTTTTAAAAAGGGAGATTTTACTGTTATGTAGGGGCTTTAGCATATCCATTTTATTTAAGTTAACTTAACTCAGGGCATGTTGCTACCCGCCTATTTCTCGTACAATTCGGAATTCTCTTGGGTCCTTTTTATTCTCCTCGCTAATTTTATAATCACCTTCGAATTCTAATACAAATGACTTGTCATCAGATTCACCTTGCATTATGGTCCAGTATTTTTCCTGGTCTTGTATGTCGTCATGTGTTTCTCCGTTCATGGCGTTGTTAATCGACGACCTATTGTTTAGAATAAGTTGCATTTCCATCATCGTGGGAAGATACCAACCTAGTGGTTCGGTTCCAGGATCATTATCTCCATCATAATAATATGCCATACTTGGTGCGTAATTATCATAGCGCTCGTACACAATTGAACTATGCTCATCAATCCAAGATTTTGTGGCTTCAAAACCATTCGCTCCAAAAGCACAAAAATGCTGATCACAGCGGCCACCATTGTCCGAATTATTGTTGTTAGAACCATAATCTTCAGCAAACTGCCTTAGAGCAACAATTTTATAGTGATACGCGTCATTGGGATCTATCCAAAATATAACGCCTCCATTGTCTTCATCATAATCGAATAGCTCAGGCTCATCCGAGGAGTTGGCGATTTCACCTGACAGATTTCTCCAATTGGAATCATCAGCATAGTAATAAACGGTATGCTTCATATTTCCCGTCAGCGCTCCGTTATAGAAAACCATCGTGCCTACCGCAGGTGGTTCCTGAAAATCTTGGCTGAGTGAAGTCACACGTGGCATCAAGAATCCATCCTTGGCGGTCGGATTTGCCGGATCAGAGGCAACAACATCAAGCATCGCTTGAGGATTTGTCGTCCCGATACCAACTTGAGCGTTTAATTGACTAAATGTGAAAAATAGGCTTGCGAAAGCCAATAGTTGTAGGTTCGATCTTAAAGAAAAATAATATTTTCTCATGGTATATAAGTATTTACGTTTGTTCGAAATTTGGGGTTGAACAGGGCAGATATATAATGAGTCTTTTATGCCCGTATCTTAGGTGGCGATTTATTCGTTGTGTTTACTAATTTTATCGGTGAAGTGCAGGAATTTTCCTTCACGTTCCTTCAAAAATCGCCATGACGCTGCACAGTTCCAGTTCCTAAATCACTCAAATAATTCATCAATCCCAATAAAAACAAGCCTTCTCAATACACTATTTAATAATATTACAGCACGTCCAGCTGCTCGAGTACTTGTGCATAAAACGTCATTAATCGACAACCTGAAATACTCAGGACCTTTAGCGCTAATCAAAATAATATTAATCGGTTGTAAAAAAGTCGGAGCTTCTTTTTTTTGGGCCGCTCATCGGCCTTTTTAAATTCAATCCTAAAATCTTCAAATAATTCAATCCGGGATATCCGGCAGATTTGATTATTTTTGACCCAACTTAAAACCACCCAATGAGTCAACTCGTAATCGTGGGCACTGTAGCCTTTGATGCTATTGAAACACCTTTTGGTAAAACCGATAAAATTCTCGGGGGTGCCGCTACTTATATTGGGCTCTCAGCAGCACAATACCACGCTAAGGGCGCCCTAGTCTCGGTAGTCGGAGGCGATTTTCCCGCGCAGTACCTCGAACTTCTTGAAAGTCGCGGTATGGATACTTCAGGG
>ERZ888423.443-NODE-443-length-42001-cov-44.470820_pt1 | contig 42001 bp, 43 predicted proteins | sample MGYA00520523_ERZ888423 | MGnify/ENA primary metagenome ERZ888423 (study PRJEB32303, sample SAMEA104408611) | aquatic metagenome | biome: Brackish water; feature: Pelagic; material: water | place: Baltic Sea | collected 2014-06-08T10:24:00 | depth 30,27 m ... | reverse complement strand
CTCCCGTAGGAGTCTGGGCCGTGTCTCAGTCCCAGTGTGGCTGGTCGTCCTCTCAGACCAGCTACGGATCGTCGCCTTGGTGAGCCGTTACCTCACCAACTAGCTAATCCGACTTCGGCTCATCCAATAGCGCAAGGTCTTACGATCCCCTGCTTTCACCCTTAGGTCGTATGCGGTATTAGCCAGTCTTTCGACTGGTTGTTCCCCACTACTGGGCAGATTCCGAAGCATTACTCACCCGTTCGCCGCTCGCCGCCAGGATTGCTCCCGCGCTGCCGCTCGACTTGCATGTGTTAAGCACGCCGCCAGCGTTCAATCTGAGCCAGGATCAAACTCTTCACTTGAAGGATTTGAACTTCAACTAAAAGAGCAATCAAAAATGGCCCATTGCTGGACAAAAATTTGGTTACTCGGTCTTCAGCATCCAAAGGACGCATCGACGCGAGTCCCCACACAAGTTACCTACCGAACTTTTAAAAAGCGCCTCGAACCGCAGGGGTCCCGAGGGGGCGGGAAGTATAGCCATTCGGCTCTCCCCGTCAACTCTTTCTGCCGCCAGAGGCGTTCTGCCGCCAGAGGCGTGCCGGACTGAGTTGAGGGCGCGAATTATAAGCATCGGGGCGACACTGTCAACGATTTGTCACGAATCGTTGACGATCATTTTAAAGGCATGATTTATAAAGGTTTTTCGACCTTGACTCGGGCGAAACGCCGGGGTCCGACTTGCAGGATGTGTTCCGCACCGACCGCCAGGCGAGTATCGCGGTCCTGGACCCGCTCGCCGTCGACCCGAACGGCCCCCTCGGCCAGTTTGCGGACCGCTTCGGAGCCGCTCGAGACCAGTTGACTCGCCTTCAAGGCCGCGACGATCGCCGTTCCAGCCGCATCCTGCGCCGGGATAGGCTGCAGCGGCAGGTCGGTCGGCAATGTTTTTTGAGCGAATCGGGCAATGAACGCCGCCTGAGCGGCCTCCGCAGCCGCGGCGCCATGGAAACGACCGACGATCTCGCGTGCGAGCTCGAACTTCACATCGCGCGGATTGCGGCCGGCGGCGACGGCGGCGCGCAACGCCGCGATCTCGCCGAGCGGCCGGAACGACAGGAGTTCAAAGTAACGCCACATCAGGTCGTCGCTCACCGACATGAGCTTGCCGAACTGCTGATCGGGCGGCTCGTCGATGCCGATATAGTTGCCCAGCGACTTCGACATCTTGTTGACGCCATCGAGGCCTTCCAACAGCGGCATGGTCAGCACGCACTGCGGCTCCTGTCCGTAGGCTTCCTGCAGATGTCGGCCGACCAACAGGTTGAACTTTTGATCGGTGCCGCCGAGCTCGACATCGGCCCGTAGCGCGACCGAGTCATAGCCCTGCGCCAATGGATAAAAGAATTCATGTACCGAGATCGGCTGCCCCGCCCGGTAGCGCTTTGCGAAATCGTCGCGCTCCAGCATCCGTGCGACGGTGTAGTGCGCCGCGATCTCGACGAACTTCGGTAGCGGCATCCCGCTCAACCACTTGGAATTGAACTCGATGGTGGTGCGTGCGGGATCGAGGATGCGGAAGATCTGCTGCTGATAGGTCTCGGCATTCTGTTGCACCGCCTCCGGGGTCAGGCGCGGACGGGTCGCGTTGCGGCCGGTCGGATCGCCGATGAGCCCGGTGAAATCACCGATGAGGAAGATGACTTCGTGGCCGAACTGCTGGAAGGTGCGCATCTTGTTGATGAGCACCGTGTGGCCCAAGTGCAGGTCGGGCGCGGTCGGATCGAAACCCGCCTTGATGCGCAACGGCTGACCGCGTGCGAGCTTGCGCACGAGCTCGGCCTCGACCAACAATTCAGCGCAACCGCGACGGATCTCGCCGAGCTGCTCGGCGATCGCCGCGTCCGTCCGTCCGTCCATCGCTGCATCCACCCTCATGCTGCCTCTTTGAAAGACACCTCGGCTGCCGGTTGACCTGAGCCGCCCGCCGCAGCTAGCGTTACGCAGCGTCGGGCATCTCGCTTGACCACGCCAAGGGCCATGCCCTAGGAGAAGTGTAGACGATGCCGGACGGGATTCGTGTGCACCGATGGGTCGCCTGCGCGCTCATCGCCTTGTCGCTGGCCGCCTGCGGCGGTGCGCCGTCGCCGCCCGTCGCGGCGCCTGCCGCTCCAGCCGCTGCCGCTCCAGCCGCTGCTGCTGCGGCTTCACCGGCCGCGGCGTCCGCAACGCCCATCCGCGAAACGACCCGTACCGTCGTCCCCGGCGACACACTGGAGCGCATCTTCCGTGACGAGGGTCTGGCGCCGGGCGAACTCGCGGCCCTACGCGCAGACCCCGATCTACGGCGGCGCATCGACCGCATCGTCCCCGGCGACGAACTGCGGCTGCGTATCGACGACGGGCGGTTGCTGAGATTCGAACGCCGGCTGAGCGTCACCGAGACGCTGCAGGCGGTGCGTGCGCCGGATGGCAGCCTGCGCAGCGAGATACGCATCGATCCACTCGAGCGCGGCCTGCGCACGACGGGCGCCGCGATCGAAGGCTCGCTTTTCAGGTCAGCCGATCTCGCCGGCATCACCGATGCAACGGCCTTCAAGATCGCTGAGATCTTCCGATGGGACATCGACTTCGTGCTCGATATCCGCCCGGGTGACCGCTTCGATCTCACCTACGAGACCTTGAGCCAAGATGGCGTTCCGGTCGGCGACGGAGAGCTCTTGGCGGTGCAGTTCATCAACCAGGGCCAGACCTATCGCGCGGTCCGCTGGACACCCCCGGGCGGCACGCCGGACTACTTCACGCCCGACGGCCGCAGCTTACGCAAGGCGTTCCTGCGCGCACCGCTCGAGTTCAGCCGCGTGAGTTCGCGGTTCAACCTTTACCGTCGACATCCCATCCTCAACCGCATGCGTGCCCATCGTGGCGTCGACTACGCGGCGCCCATCGGTACGCCGGTGCGGGCGGCAGGCGGCGGCAGGGTGGCTTTCGTCGGCGTCAAAGGCGGCTATGGCAACGTCATCGAGATCGTCCACCCGGGTGGCGTCCGGACGGTCTACGGACATCTGTCGCGGTTCTCCCGCGGGTTGCGCGCCGGTACGGTCGTCGAACAAGGGCGGGTGATCGGCCATGTCGGCATGACAGGTCTCGCCACCGGTCCACACCTGCATTACGAGTACCTGCAGAACGGCGTACACAAAGATCCGCAGAAAGTGCCGCTGCCGAAGGCGGAGCCGATACCGGCGCAGCACATGGCCGCCTTCCGGGCCTACGCCGACCCGTTGTGGGCTGGACTCGACGGGGTCGCGTCGGCGGTCCGGGTGGCGCCCGCGCAGACCACCGCCTCCTCAGGCGCGCTGTAACACAAGATCCGTACGACGCATGGTGTACTAGCGTTCTTTGACCCATCATCGGACCATGTCGCCTCCTTCGCCCGCCCTTCCGCCGATGCTCATCAACCGCGAACTCTCGCTGTTGGAGTTCAATCAACGCGTCCTCGCCCAAGCGCAGGACCGCTCGGTGCCGCTCTTGGAGCGGCTGCGATTCCTCTGCATCTCATCGAGCAACCTCGACGAGTTCTTCGAGATCCGCGTCGCGGGCGTGAAGCAGCGGCTCGAGAACTCGCCCCACCTCGTCAGCCCGGACGGTTCATCGCCCGCCGCGCAGCTCACGGCGATCCACGCACGCGCGACACGGTTGGTCGCCGACCAGTACGCCTGCCTCGACGATCAGTTGCTGCCGGAACTCACCGATGCAGGGCTTGCGCTGCTGCCGCGCGAGGCGCTCGGCCCGGTCCGCGATTGGCTCGCCAGCTACTTCGAGCGCGAGATCGAGCCGGTGCTCTCGCCGCTCGCGCTCGACCCTTCGCGACCGTTCCCGCGTATCCAGAACAAGAGCCTCAACTTCGTCGTGCGTCTCGAGGGCGAGGACGCCTACGGTCGTGAAGCCACCCTTGCGATCGTACAAGCACCGCGTTCCCTGCCCCGGGTGGTACCGCTGCCTGCGCAGGGCGATGCCACGCAACGATTCGTGCTGCTCTCGACCGTCATCGAGGAGTTCGTGCCGCGCCTGTTCGACGGCATGCAGGTCCTTGAGTGCCATCCCTTCCGCCTGACCCGCAACAGCGACCTGTTCGTCGATGAGGAGGAAGCGGAGGACCTGCGTCGGGCGCTGGAAGGGGAACTCGCGCAGCGACGCTATGGTGCAGCGGTCCGGCTCGAGGTGTCGCTCGACTGCCCCCGCGACCTCATCGACTTCCTGGCGCGCCAGTTCGCGCTCGGTGAGACCGACATCTACCGCGTGCCGGCGCCCGTGAACCTGCACCGGCTGTCGGCGCTCTACGAGCTTGTTGTCCGGGACGACCTGAAGTACCCGCCGTTCGCGGCGAGCCTGCCGCGTCGCCTCAACGACGCACCCGATCTGTTCGCGGCGATCCGTCAGTCCGATCTGCTGCTGCACCATCCCTTCCAGAGCTTCACGCCGGTCGCGGATTTCCTGCGACAAGCCGCGACTGACCCAGCCGTGCTCGCCATCAAGCAGACGCTGTACCGCACCGGCGGCGATTCCGCGATCGTCGATGCCCTGGTCAAGGCGGCGAACGCCGGTAAGGATGTGACGGTCGTCATCGAACTGCGCGCCCGCTTCGACGAGCAGGCCAACATCGAACTGTCGGACCGGCTGCAGGAAGCCGGCGCACACGTCATGTACGGTGTGGTCGGCTTCAAGACCCATGCCAAGCTCGCGATGGTGGTACGGCGCGAAGCGGGAGGTATCCGTCGCTACTGCCACCTCGGTACCGGGAACTACCACTCGCGGACGGCCCGGACCTATACCGACTACGGTCTGCTGACCTGCGACCCCGACATCGGCCAAGATGTGCACGAGGTGTTCCTGCAACTGACCAGCTTGACGCGCGCGCCGCGCCTCAGCTGCCTGTTGCAGTCCCCGTTCGAGCTGCAGCGCGCGATGATCGCCAAGCTCGAACGCGAGATCGCGCATGCAGCGGCGGGTCGGCCGGCACGGGTGATCCTGAAGGTGAACGCCTTGGTCGAGCCTGAATCCATCGACGCGCTGTGCCGCGCCTCGCAGGCCGGCGTGCAGGTGGATCTGATCGTGCGCGGGGTCTGCGCGCTGCGTCCCGGTGTGCCCGGGTACTCTGCAGGCGTGCGGGTGCGCTCGGTGGTCGGTCGTTTCCTCGAGCACTCGAGGGTCTGCTGGTTCGCCAACGGCGGCGATGCCGAGATCTTCTGCAGCAGCGCCGACTGGATGGAGCGCAATTTCTTCCGGCGGGTCGAGATCTCGTTCCCGATCCGGCGGTCGAAGTACCGCGACCGCATCCTGCGCGACCTCGAGGCCTATCTCAGCGACGACACGCAGTCGTGGTCGCTCGGTGCCGATGGACAGTACAGCCGGGTCCCGCGCGGCGACGGACCGCCGCGTTGCGCGCAACTCGAACTGCTCGAGGCTTACACCGCCGGCAGACCACGCGAGGAGTAGATCCGCAACCGGAATCCGGCCGCGGCCAAAAGATCGATCTCCTGACTGAGATCGGCGACCGTGAGCGGATGCTCCCGCAGCCAGCGCACCGGAAAGCGCAGTTCGAGGGTGCGGACCCGGGCCTCGAGCGTGATCTCCGGCAACGGCGCGCGGCCGCGGCTGCGGTGCAACAGCACGGCGACCCGTAGCACCAGTGTCAGGTTCAGGATGCGCTTGTCCCACGAAGGCAGCAGCTGATCGACCCCCTCGACCGATAACTTGCGCCGGTGGCCGCCGACGAGCCGCGACAACAAACGCTGCTCCTCGCGCGGGAAGCCCGGCATGTCGGCGTGTTCGAGCAGATACGCGCCGTGCTGGTGATGGCGCGAATGCGCGACATCGAGGCCGATCTCGTGCAGGCGCGCCGCCCAAGCGAGCAGCCGCGCCGCCAGTGGATCATCGAGCTGCCATGAGTCCTCGACCTGCGCGAGCAGCCCGAGGGCGGTGCGCTCGACGCGCTCGGCCTGCGCCAGATCGACATGGTAGCGGGCCTGCATGGCGCGCACGGTGCGCTCGCGGGCGTCCTCGTGGTTGATGCGCCCGACGAGGTCGTAGAGCAGTCCATCGCGCATCGCCCCATCAGCGACCTCCATGCGTTCGATGCCGAGCACCTCGAAAAGCTCGGCGAGGATGGCGAGGCCACCGGGGAACACGCCGCGTCGCTCCTCATCGAGCGTGCCGAGCGGGATCTCACCCACATCCTCGGCACGCAACATCATGTCGATCACCGCCTCGAGCCCCGCTGGCGTGATCGCGTTGGCCGAGGGATCGAGCTCGCGCACCGCCTCGAAGACGGCCTTGACGGAACCCGAGCTGCCGGCCGCTTCCTGCCAACCCAAGCGTCGGAAAGCGTCTTCGATGGGCTCGAGCTCGCGCCGCGCAGCGACCCGAGCGCGCGCGAAGCGCTTGGCGGAGAGCCGGCCGCCCGCGAAATGCCGCTCGCTGAGCGTGACGCATCCCAGGTCGGTGCTGGCCAACCGCTGCGGTTCGAGGCCTTCGCCGATGATGAGTTCGGTGCTGCCGCCGCCGATGTCGACCACCAACCGGCGCCCCCTGGTCGCCGGCGAGGTGTGTGCGACGCCCGAGTAGATCAGCCGCGCTTCCTCCATGCCCGAGACGATCTCGATGGGATGACCGAGCGCAGCGCGCGCCCTATCGAGGAAAGACTGCTTACGATGGGCTCGGCGCAACGCGTTGGTGCCGACCACCCGGACGCTGTCTGCATGGATGTCGCGCAGCCGCTGTCCGAACCGCTCGAGGCACGCGAGCGCACGCGCGGCGACATCCCGATCGAGCCGCCCCTCCTCGTCCATGCCGGAGCCGAGGCGGACCATCTCGCGAAGACGATCCACCACGACCAACTGACCGTGGGTATAACGGGCGACGACCAGGTGGAAACTGTTGGAGCCGAGATCGACGGCGGCAAGCAGCTCTGGGGGAGCGGCGCGGGCGGCAGCGCGCGTCACGGGTGGACCGGGTGGCTGCGGTACGTCAGGCGGAGAACGAGGACCCGCAACCACAGGTCGTGGTGGCGTTCGGATTGCGGATGACGAACTGCGAGCCCTCGACGCTTTCCCGATAATCGATCTCGGCACCGCTGAGGTACTGGAAGCTCATCGGGTCGACCAACAGCTTGACGCCCATGTTCTGCACGAGGGTGTCGCCGTCCTGGACCTGTTCGTCGAACTCGAAGCCGTATTGCATGCCGGAGCAACCGCCGCCTTGCACGAACACCCGCAGCATCAGGCCGGGATTGCCCTCGGCTTCGATGAGGGCGCCGACCTTGCGCGCCGCATCGTCGGTGAACACCAAGGCAGGGGGCAGGTCGAGAGGCAGGTCTTCGATCACGGTGCTCATGCGGATAGTCTAGGCCTGCGGACGCGCAGGGTCAAAAGTGGCGAGCGGCACCGCCCCGCCGGGCGCGCTCGGCAACGGATCGTCGGCGGCAGCCGGACCCGACGACGGGCTGATGGGCACCAACTTGCCATCGACCCGGGCGCCCAGCGTCATCTCGATGGCGCCATAGTGGACATCACCCGTGATGCGCGCGGTCGCGCCCAGCACCACTCGTTCCGTGCCATGGACATCGCCCTTGATGGTGCCGTGGATCACGACATGCCGCGCCTCGACGCCTCCCTCGACGCAGCCTGCCTCGCCGATCCAGAGCGTGGCGGCCGCGGCGTCGGGCGTGGCGGAGAGACGCCCGACCACCCGACCGTCGAGATGCAGTCCACCGGCGAACGCGAGGTCGCCCTGCAGCACGGTGCTGCGGGCGATCAAGGTGTCGATCTTTCCGGGGACGGGCGGCTTGCGTCGCGAGAACATCGGGTCTCCTGATGAGGGACCGCCGAAGCGGAGTCATCCGGCAAGGATACTACGCCGGGTCGATCGACCAGAGCACAGTCTGGGCAGCCGGCGGCACATTCCGGCCCGCCGGGCGCACATCCACCACCACACGCTCCGGCGAGAACCCGCCCGGCAGCGCGATCTCCACCTCGATGTTCTCGAAATACTGGAATCGGTAAGACAGCTGCGCGACACGATCCACCGCGACTTCCCGCAGATCGAGCCGCACCGACCGCCCACCGCGCTGCCCCTCGATGCCCACCCGGACGCTGCCGGCCACGGTGCGATCGGGCCGGCCCGGCTGAGCAAGCGCGATGCGCAACCGGTACCGCCCGGGCGTCGTACCCGCGATCACGCGCACCTGACGGATCGTCACCTCCGCTGCCGGCCCCGCTCGGCCGACGACGCCACGCAGGAGCTCGAGTTGCTGGGATTGGCGGGCCACCTCGGCCTGTAGTTCGCCGATGGTGCGCGAGACTTCCTGCCGTTCGCGCTCCTGTGCGACCTTGAGCGTGTCGAGTTCGGCCACCTCTCGGCGCAGCCGGGTCACCTCGGCTTCGCGTGCGGTCAGCGCGGCGCGCAGCCCGGCCTCATCGGCGAGCGCCGCACGGCCTTCGAAGGCCGCCTGAGCACGACCGATCGCGTAGACACCGACGAGTGTCGCAAGCACCAACGACACCCCGAGCGCGATGCCCCAAGGGCTGCCCAGCCAGGCCGGCCCACGGAACACCAACGGGTGGGAGGGGCGCGGCATGGGCGCTCAGCTTGCAGGCTTGCCGGGTGAACGCTTGGGGAGACGCTTCGGCGCGCGGTCTTCCCACCAGGCGGGATAGGGGGGCAAGCCCCCCGGCAGCGCCGTGCGCCCGAGATCGTGGAGGGCGCGCTCGTAGACCTGGCGCTTGAAGTGGATCACTTCGCGGACCGGGTCCCAATAGTCGGCCCAGCGCCAACCCACGAATTCGGGCTCGCCGGTGGAGTCGAAGCGGAACGACGGGTCCGGCACCCGACTGCGCAGCAGGTACCAACGCTGTTTTTGGCCGATGCAGACCGGCGACTGGTCGCGGCGCACGAAGCGGGCAGGCAACCGGTATCGCAACCAATCCGGGGTCACCCCGAGCACCTCGACATCAGCCGGCCCAAGGCCGATCTCCTCACCGAGCTCGCGGAGCATCGCCTGCTCGAGGGTCTCGCCGAGGCGGACACCCCCTTGCGGGAACTGCCATCCCTTGCCGCCGATACGCTGGCCGAGGAACACGCTGCCGCCTTCCTGCATCAGCACGATGCCGACGTTGGCACGGAAGCCGTCGCGGTCGATATGGTCGCTCACGCCCGCGTGGCCTGGCGGCTGCGGCGGTCCTCTAGGTATTCGCGTCCTTGCCGCATCAGCGCGGTGAAGGCGACCTCGTCCTGGGCGAGCACCGCTCGGCGCAGCGATTCGACCGCGCGCGCCAACGCCTCCAAAGATTCCGCACCGTAATCATTGAGGCTCTGGATCTCGAAATAGAGCTCCGGGCTTTCCTGCGCGACGCGCGTGGCGACATCGAGCTGTGCGTCGAAGGTCGTGCTCGAGAGCTGTGCAAGGCGCGGCGCAGCCTCACCGCTGCCGGCGAGGGCGGTGAAGAACGCGATGTTGAGCGCATGCGACAGACCGAGCACATAGGCGATCAGGCGGTCGTGCTCATCGAGGCTCATCACCGCCTGCTCGACCATGGTCGAAGCGAACAGATCGCGCGCCGACTGCAGCGCCTCGGCATGGCCGAGATCGACGAACACGACATGGCGACCGGAGAGCAGTTCGGTGTCGGGGCCGAACATGGGATGCACCGAGGTCACCCGGCAGCCGTGCGAACGCAGGGCCAGCAGCCCACCGCGCAACGGCGATTTCAGCGAACCGAGGTCGAAGATCACACCGGGCGGTCGACGCAGGGCGAGTTCGCGCAGCACGGCGTCGGTACGACCGAGCGGTGTCGCCACGACGATGAAGTCGTGGCTGAGATCGGCGTGCTGCCAGTCAGCAAGCGGCACCGTGCCTTCCGGCGCACCCGCGGGGTCGGCCACCTCGACCGCGAAACCCTGCGACAGCAGGAACTCGGCGAACCAACGGCCGAGCTTGCCCGCGCCGCCGATCACCAAGGCGCGCCGGCCGCTGCCCTGCCCCTGCGCCGCGACGCTCGCCCGCTCTTGCGTCGCGAGCGAACTGCGGATCAGGAGCCGCATCAGCTCTTCGGCGACCGAGGGCGGTACGCCATGCTTGGCGGCGGTGGCGCGCGCACCGAGGATCACCTCGCGTTCGCGCCCATAGTCGCGTGTCGGATGTCCGGTGCTGCGTTTGACGCGCGCGATCTCGCGGCTGGTGCGCTGGCGATCGGCGATGAGTTCGATGAGCCGATCGTCGAGGTCGTCGAGGTGGCGGCGGAGTTCGTCGAGGCTGGCCATGCTGTGGAACGCCCTGCGGCGTGGATGTTAAGGGTACGACTTCCCGATGCTAACATCCGTTCATGCCCGTGCCTCCCCAGTTCCTTCCCGACCCGCTGCCCGCGGAACCGCTCGCGCTCGCCGCGGAGTGGCTCGCGACCGCGCGTTCCCGCCGCGATCAACCGAACCCCAACGCGATGGTGGTCGCGACCGTCAGCGCCGACGGTCAACCCTCGGCGCGGGTGGTGCTCTGCAAGGAAATCGTGGTCGAACCGGGCTACGCGGGCTTCTACAGCAACTACTCTTCACGCAAGGGACGCGAGCTCGCCGCGAGCCCGCGGGTCGCCCTCGTCATGCACTGGGACCACCTGCATCGCCAGGTGCGCATCGAGGGACGCGCGGTGCGCGCCCCTGCCAGCGAAAGCGACGCCTATTTCCGCACTCGACCTTGGCAGCGTCGCATCGGGGCATGGGCGAGCGCACAGAGCGAACCGGTCGGGTCGCGTGCCGACCTCGAGGCAGCGATGGTGTCAGCCGCGCAGCGTTTCGGTACGCCGGTGCCCGGGCCCGAGGACGACCCTGCCCACGCCGAGGTCGGCGCGGACATCCCGCGCCCATCGAACTGGGGCGGCTACCATGTCTACGCGGAGGCCGTCGAACTTTGGGTGGAGGGCGAATCGCGCATCCACGACCGCGCTCGCTGGGTACGGCAGCTGCAGTGGACGGACCTCGATACGCCGCCCGTCAGCGCCGGCGCGTGGCACGCCACGCGGCTTCAACCCTAGACCCCGTCGCCCGCGAGCCGCCGGCAGAGCTCCCCGTGCAGCGGGCCGTTGGTGGCCAGCACCGTGGTGGTATCAAGCGTCACAGGTGCGCCCGCGAGGTCCGTGAAGCGTCCGCCCGCCTCCTCCACGATCACCGACAGCGCGGCGATGTCGAGGATGTTCACATCTGATTCGATCACGGCGTCGAGCGCGCCGCGCGCGAGCAGATGGTAGTGGACGAAATCCCCGTACCCGCGCAGCCGATCCACTGCGGTGACCACGCGTCCGAAACGCGTCCAGCCCGGACCGGCCGCGAGTGTCTTGAGGTTGCCCGTGGAGAGCACCGCGGCATCGAGGCGCGAGACCGCACTGACCCGGATGCGCTGGCCATCGAGCCAGGCGCCCGCACCGCGCTCCGCCCAGGCGAGCTCGCCATAAGCCGGGGCGGCCGACACGCCGAGCACCAGCCGGTCGCCCCGCAGCAACGCGATCTGGGTGGAGAAGAAAGGCGTCTCACGCACGAACGACTTGGTGCCATCGATGGGATCGACGAGCCAGATGCTTTCCGCATCCATGGCGTGTCGGCCGGTCTCCTCACCGAAGAACCCGTAGGTCGGGAAGTGCCGTGACAGGACCTCGCGGATCGCCTGCTCGGCGAGCACATCGGCCTCGGTCACCGGCGAACGATCGGCCTTGGTGGTGATCGCGAGGTTGCGCCGGTAGAGATCACGGACGACGACGGAGGCGGCCTCAGCAGCCTCGAGCGCAGCCTGCAGTTCGGGTGACGCCACGGGACGCTCCTTCAGGACGACGGGTGCTGGATGGTATCCTATCGTCCATGGGCAACCGTTTGAGCAAGATCTACACCCGCACGGGCGACGATGGCACCACCGGTCTCGGCGACGGTACCCGTGTCCCGAAGGACGCCGCGCGCGTCGAGGCCTACGGCACGGTCGATGAAGCCAACAGCGCCATCGGCATGGTGCTCGCAGTACCCGGACTGCCCCCGGCGGTGGCTTCCTGCCTCATCGCAGTGCAGCACGACCTCTTCGACCTCGGCGGTGAACTCTGCATCCCCGGCATGCAACTCATCACACCCGCGCAGATCGATCGCCTCGAGCAGGATCTCGACGCCTTCAACGACCCGCTGCCGGCGCTCAAAGATTTCATCTTGCCGGGCGGCGGACCGGCAGCCGCTGCCTGTCATCTCGCGCGGACCGTGACACGGCGCGCCGAGCGGCGCGTGTGGACGCTGATGGCGGCGGAATCCGCGGCCAGCGATGCACCGACGAACCCTGAGCCGGCCCGCTACCTCAACCGGCTCTCGGACCTTCTGTTCGTGTTGGCGCGCGTGCTCGCCCGGCACGAGAACGGCAGCGAGGTCATCTGGCGCCGCGACCGGGGAGCCGGTCCCAGCTGATCCGAGACGGCTAGCGCTCCGCGACGGCGCGCTCGTCGACCTCGCTCTTGATCTGCGTGCCCACGAGCAAAGCGATGGTGATCGCCACCGCCAGCACCGTGAACGGCACCTGATAGCCGCCATATCGGTCGAACAGCAGTCCGGTCAGCCAACTGCCGAGCCCGACGCCGATCGATTCCAACATGCTGATGGTGCCGTTGATCCGGCCTATCTCGCGCAGGCCGAAATTATTGACCGCCAGCATGTTGTAGAGCGTGAACAGGCCGCCCCAGCCGAGGCCGATGACGACCGCGGCGGCGACCACCCATTCGCGCTGCATGCTGGCGAGACCGATCATCCCCGCGAGCATGATGAACTGGCAAGCGGTGAACACTTTGTGCCGGTCGATGTGGTCGGCGAGCCAACCGACCGCGAATTTCGCGGTCATCGCCACCAGGCTGAAGAGGAACATCATCTTGCCTGCCTCGGCGAGCGGCATCCCGAAGCCCTTGTTCAGGTGCAGGACGAAATGCTGGACGAAGCTGAAGATGGCGTAGTACGCGAGGAACCCCGAGACCGCGATCGCCCAGAAGGTTCGGGTGCGCAGCGCCTCACGGTAGGTGAGGCCATGCTGCTTGAGGTCGGCCACGGCCGCTGATTGACCGAGTGCACGGTAACCGGCCTGCGCCGGCGTGCCCTTGATCGCGAGCGCCACCAACACCAGCAGCACGATCGGCATCGCCGCGTTGTAGAGGAAAGCCTGCCGCCAACCGAAGGCCTCGATGAGCGGCGGGTTCACCAGCGGGAAGATCGCACTGCCGAGACTGGTGCCGATCAGCGCGATGCCGATGGCGAGACCACGATGCTTCACGAACCAGCTCGACACCAGGAAGATGACCGTCATCGAGCCTGCGGTGGACAGCGCGAACGCGAACAGCACCGAGATGGCGTAGATCTGGTAGAGCGCTGCGCCCGACCATGCACTCCAGAACTGCCAGAAGAGCCACGCCGCCAGCACTGCCGCTCCCACCGAAGGCACGGCAAGGCCGAGCCCTGGGACCAAGCTGCGCAGCGCCAACACGCCCACCGCTGCGATGCCGAGCGCCGCCACCGCGGCGATCAGCAGGACCACGGGTTGCGCGGCGCCGTTCACCAGTGCGGCATAGCCGAGATAACCGAGGGTGAGCAGCACGCACCCGGTCATCAGCAACCAACGCGGGTTCATGCGATCGATGAGGATGCCGATGAAGGGCGCCATCAAGGCGGTCAGCACGAACTTGATGGTATCGGTGAACTTGAAGGCGCCACGCGACCAGCCGAACTCGCCGAGCAGCGCCGGGTCGAAGATGGTGACACCGGTGGCGGTCATGCCGTTCGAGAGGAACAGCGCCAACATCCCGACCACCGCCACCAGCCAGGGATACCACCGTGGCGCGTCGCGCAGCGTCTTGCCGTCGTTCATGCGATGTCTCCTCGTGCTTGTGTGGCCGCTCGATCGGATCCGGCATGCAACCTATCCCAGTCGAAGGACGGCCCGGGATCGGTCTTGCGGCCGGGCGCGACATCGCTATGGCCGACGATGCGGGGCGGCGCGAGCACCGGCCAGACACGGCGCAGCGCCTCCAACAGCGCCGTCAAGGCGGTGTACTGGGCGTCTGTGTACGGGACCTCGTCGGTACCTTCCAGTTCGATGCCGATCGAGAAGTCGTTGCAGGTGTCTCGGCCTTGCCAGTTCGATGCGCCGGCGTGCCAAGCGCGCGCCTGCAGCGGCACATATTGGGTGACCGCCCCGTCGCGCCGCACCAGCAGGTGCGCGGAGACGCGCAATGCGGCGATGCCGGCGAAATAAGGGTGTGCTGAGGCAGGCAGGTCGCCGCAGAACAGCCGATCGATCCACGGACCCCCGAACTCGCCGGGCGGCAGGCTGATGCCGTGCACCACGACGAGTTCGGGCTGCTGCCCGAGCGGACGGGCATCGTGATGCGGGCTCAGCACCTGACGCACGCCGCGCAACAGACCGGTGGCGGCATCGAGCGAGAAGGTCGGTACAGGATCCATGAGGGCTGATGATGCCAGAACAGCCGTGCCAAAATAGCCGTATGCCGCCCACCAATGCCGAACTGCGCGCCCTCGACCTCGAGCATGTCTGGCACCCCTGCACGCAGATGAAGGACCACGAGCGCGAGATGCCGTTGGTGCCGCTGCGCAGCGGACGCGGGGCGTGGCTCGAGGACTACGACGGCCATCGCTACCTCGATGCCATCAGTTCCTGGTGGGTCAACCTTTGGGGGCACGCCCACCCCCGCATCAACGCGGCGGTGCAAGCGCAGCTCGATGACCTCCCGCACGCGATGTTCGCCGGCTTCACCCACGGCCCGGCGGCACGCCTGGCCGCGCAGCTGGTCGCACTCGCCCCGCCCGGACTGACGCGCTGCTACTTCGCCGACAGCGGCTCGGCCGCCATAGAAGTGGCGGTGAAGATGAGTTTCCACAGTTGGCGCAATGCGGGTCGGCCGCGGAAAACGCGCTTCGTCACGCTCTCCAACAGCTATCACGGCGAGACGCTGGGCGCGCTCGCGGTCGGCAATGTCGAGCTGTACAAGGCCATCTACCGTCCGTTGCTCATGGATGTCATCACCGTCCCCTCGCCCGACCCCTGGGCCGCCGGGCCCGATGTCGATGCACCCACCGCTGCGGCGCGCGCTGCCGAAGCGCTCGAGGCGACGCTCGCCGCGCAGGCCGAGGAGATCTCGGCGCTGATCCTCGAGCCGTTGGTGCAATGCGCCGGCAGCATGCGCATGTATCACCCCGATTACCTGCGCAGGGCGCGCGCGGCCTGCGACCGCCATGGCGTACACCTGATCGCCGATGAGATCGCGGTCGGCTTCGGGCGCACCGGGCCGCTGTTCGCCTGCGAGCAGGCGGACATCACCCCGGATTTTCTTTGCCTCTCGAAGGGCCTGACCGCCGGCTACCTGCCGATGTCCGTGGTGCTGACGCGCGAGCCGATCTATCAGGCCTTCTACGACGACCATCACAAGCTCAACGCCTTCCTGCATTCGCACAGCTATGCCGGCAATCCGCTCGGCTGCGCCGCAGCGCTCGCCTCGCTCGCGTTGTTCGCCGAACCGGGAGCGACCGCTGCGCGCATGCAACTCGCCACCGACCTCGGCGCGGCGGTGCACGCCGCGTTCGACGAGCACCCGCAGGTGGCGGAGGTGCGTCGATGCGGCACCATCGTGGCGGTCGAATTCGTGCGCGACCGTGCGACGCGGGAGCACTATTCGTGGCGCGAGCGCCGCCATCTGCACATCCATCGCCACGCGCTCGGACGCGGCGTGCTGCTGCGGCCGCTCGGTAATGTCATCTATTTCATGCCGCCCTATTGCACCACCCCGGCGGAACTCGAGCTGATGGCCGCCGTGGGCCGTGAGGGCTTGGACCTCGCCGTGGCGGCGGCGCCCGGTGGCGCATGAGAGCCCCACGGCTGTTCATCGCCGGACCGCTCGCGCAGGCGACCGAGATCACCTTGCCCGCAGCGGCCGCACAGCATGTGATCTCGGTGCTGCGTTTGCGTCCCGGTGCGCTGCTGACGCTGTTCGATGGCCGAGGCGGTGAGTGGGCCGCGAGCCTCGTGACCGCGGACCGGCGCAGCGCACAGGTCCGGGTCGGCGCCTTCTCGGCTGTCGATCGGGAATCGCGCCTGCAAGTGACGCTGTTGCAGGGCATCGCGCGCGGCGAACGCATGGACCAGTTGGTGCAGAAGGCGACCGAACTCGGCGTCGCCCGGATCATCCCGGTGGCGACCGAACGCAGCGTGGTGCAGCTCGAAGGTCCCCGCGCCGAGCGGCGGTCGGCGCATTGGCAGGCGGTCGCGCAGTCGGCCTGCGAGCAGTGCGGTCGCAACCGCGTCCCCGAGGTCACCACGCCGCTCGACCTGGCGGCCGCCTGCGGATCGATCGCCGCCACACCGCTGCGTTGGCTGTTGGAGCCGGCGGCGACCCAGCCGCTGGTCTCCGCAGCACAAGCCATCGTCGTCCCACCATCCGGGACCGTCGAGATCGCGCTCTTGATCGGACCGGAGGGCGGGCTCACCGACGCCGAACTCGCGCAAGCCGCGCGCTGCGGGTTCCAACCGATGCGGTTCGGGCCACGGGTGTTGCGCACCGAGACCGCCGGACCCGCAGCGCTTGCCGTCCTGCAGGCGGTGGCCGGAGATCTCGCCGACTGACGGCTGGCGACTGACGGCAGGCATCGTCGAGGATTACACTCGTCACCATGAGCGCCCATAGACTCGCCGTGGTGATGGACCCCATCACCGACATCAAGACCGCCAAGGACACCACGCTTGCGATGCTGCTCGCCGCGCAGCGCCGCGGCTTCGAGCTGCATTACCTCGAGATGGGTGACCTGTTCCTGCGCGATGGCGTCGCCTGCGGTCATTCCCGACCGCTCACCGTATACGATGATCCGGCGCGCTGGTTCGCGCTCGAGGGGCGGCGGACCACGCGGCTCGGCGATTTCGACGCGATCCTGATGCGCAAGGATCCGCCCTTCGACACCGAATACATCTACGCGACCTACATCCTCGAGCGTGCGGAGGACCAAGGCGCGCTGGTGGTGAACCGACCCCGCGGCTTGCGCGACATGAACGAGAAGGTCTACACCGCCTGGTTCCCGCAGTGCTGCGCGCCGACACTGGTGACCCGCGACATGGCCGACATGCACGCCTTCGTCGCCGAGCACGGCAAGGCCGTGGCCAAACCCTTGCATGGGATGGGTGGCCGCTCGATCTTCGTGGTCGAGCACGGTGACAAGAACACCGCCGTCATCCTCGAGACGCTCACAGACTACGGGTCGCGCTACGCCATCGTGCAGCGCTACCTGCCCGAGATCGCGGTCACCGGCGATGCACGCGTGCTGGTGGTGGACGGTGAGCCTGTGCCCTACGCGCTTGCACGCATCCCGAGCGGCGACGACAACCGCGGCAACCTCGCAGCCGGCGCCACCGGCATCGGCCGCCCGCTCGATGAGCGCGACCGCTTCCTCGCGGCACAGATCGGCCCGCGCCTCGCCGAGCAAGGCATGCTGTTCGTCGGTCTCGATGTCATCGGCGGCTTCGTCACCGAGATCAATGTCACGAGCCCGACCGGTGCGCGCGAGCTCGACAAACAATTCGGCCTCGACATCGGCGCACTCTTCATCGGTGCGGTCGAGCGGCGTATCGCCGCCCGCGCATGAGCGACCTGCCGGCGGCGGGCGTCGCCGCGGATGCCGTCGCGCCAGCAGACACCCCTCCGGAGCGCGACCGGCTCGCCACCACCCTCTTCATCGCACTGCTGCTGCACGGCATCCTGATCCTCGGCATCACCTTCGGCCGCCCCCCGGCGTCGCAGGGCATGGCACCGACGCTCGATGTCCAACTCGTGGTCGACACGCTCGACGAAACGCGCAGCGGCGAAGCCGCATACCTCGCCGAAGTCGATCGACAAGGCCGCGGTACCACCACTGATCGCGTGCCGAAGTCGACGCCACGCGGCGTGGCGCCCCGGCCTCTCACCGATGAGGGTCCGCTCGATCCGGGTGTGTCCGATCCCGACGGCCGCTCGATCCCGCCCTCGGTGCTGGCTGCGCGGGTGCCGCGAATCACGGTGCTCTACGCAGGACCGGTCGCCCCCCAACCCCTCGCGCCCGGCAAGGATCGACCGGAACGCTCCACCTCGCCCCCGACACCGCTCACCGAGCGCGGCGGTGAAGATCGGGTCGATCGCGCACAGTTGACCGGGCCGTTGGCGGCCGAGGGCGAACGGCTGGCGCCGGACACCCGCGCAGCGGTGATCGCGCCTTGGCTCGATGCTTGGCGGCGCAAGATCGAGCGGCTGGGAACCCTCAACTTCCCCCACCAACTCGTCACCGGTCGCGATCAGCCACCGGTGCTCGAGATCGAAGTGCTCGCCGACGGACGGCTCGCCACCGCCAAACTGCGTCGCAGCAGCGGCAACCCGGCACTCGATCAGGCGGCGCTGCAGATCCTGCGCATGGCTGCGCCGTTCCCGCCCTTCCCCGAAGCCTTGGCGGAGGCTGCGCCGAGCGTCCGTTTCGCCTACGAATGGCGCTTCGAGACTGGCGGCAACGGTCGCTGAACCCCATACTTGAAGGATGGCCGCGGGTTCCAGTCTCTCGAACCATCTGCTCGTCGCGATGCCCTCGCTCGACGACCCCGATTTCGCGCAATCGGTGACCTTGGTCTGCGAGCACAGTGCCGAAAATGGGGCCCTCGGCATCATCATCAACAAGCCTTTGCCGATGACCCTCGGCGAGGTCTTCGAGCAGATGCGTCTGCAACCGGCACACCCGGACCTCGGCGCGCCGTCGGTGCTGCGCGGTGGCCCGGTGAACCGCGACCGTGGCTTCGTGATACACCGTCCGGGCGGCGACTGGGACTCATCCCATCGCATCTCGGAGGGCGTACAGGTCACGACCTCGCGGGATGTGCTCGCCGCGATGGCCCGAGGCGCCGGCCCGAGCGATGCCTTCGTCGCGCTCGGCTACGCAGGCTGGGAGGCCGGTCAACTGGAGCGTGAACTGCACGACAACGCCTGGTTCTCTTTGCCGATCGACGATCAGATCCTGTTCGCCACGCCCTTCGAGGACCGTTGGCACGCCGTCTGGCGACGGCTCGGCGTCGATGTCGGCCGTGTGAGCCATGTCGCCGGGCATGCCTGAGGCGGCCACGCCCATCCGGCCTGAGATCGTCGTCGCTCTCGATTTCGGCCTGCGCCGCATCGGCGTGGCGGTCGCCGATACGCTGACGCGCACGCCACGACCACTGGCTGCACTCACGGTCGTGGGTGATAAGGGCCCGGGGGAAACCGAACTCGTGGCACTCCTGCGGCTCGGCAGCGAACTCGGCGCGGCGCGGTGGGTGCTCGGCTGCCCCTATAATGTCGATGGCAGCGAACATCCGCTCGCAGCGCGCGCACGCGGGTTTGCGGCGCTGCTCACGGAGCGGCGATCGTTGCCGCTGCACACGGTCGATGAGCGCTATTCCTCGATGGAGGCTGCGCAGCGGCTGCGCGAGCAGCGTGCGACCGGGCTGCGGCGGCGCATATCGAAGGGAGAGATCGACAGCCTCTCCGCCACCGTGATCCTCGAGCGCTGGCTGGACGGCGAAGGAGACCACTGACCGATGTCCGCGATCCCGCAACTACGAAACGACGGTTCGCTGCGCCACCTGCTCACCCTCGAAGGGCTGCCGCGGGCGCTCATCGAGCGCTTGCTCGAGCGGGCGGTGCATTGGTCGAGACCGCTCGGCGCGACGGCCGCCCGCGGCACGGCGCTCGCCGGCCGGACCGTCGCCCTGATGTTCGCCGAGCCCTCGACGCGGACCCGCGTGTCCTTCGAACTCGCCGCGCGCCGCATCGGCGCCGAGGTCGCCGTGATCGAGGTGCAGCTTTCCTCGCGCCTGAAGGGCGAGAGCGTGCTCGACACGGTCGCCACGCTCGAGGCCATGCATGTCGACGCCTTCGTGCTGCGCGACGCGGATGCCACGGTACCGGATCTCGTCGCAACGCATGTCTCACCGCATGTGAGCGTGCTCTCCGGCGGCGCGGGCAGCGTCACGCATCCGACGCAAGGACTGCTCGATGCATTCACCGTGCTGCAAAAAAAGGGCCGTATCGAGGGTCTGTCGATCGCGATCGTCGGTGATGTGCGTCACTCGCGCGTGGCGCGCTCGTCTTGGCAGGCGTTCGCCGCGCTCGGCGCCGGCGATGTCCGCTTGGTCGCGCCCGCAGGGCTGATGCCCGAGGCCGGGGAGTTCGCGGGCTGCTCACGCCACCACGCGCTCGAGTCCGGTATCGCGGACTGTGATGTCGTGATGATGCTGCGCATCCAGAAAGAGCGCATGGTCGAAGCCGCGATCCCCGGTACCGACGATTACTTCGCCCGCTGGGGTTTGACCCGCGAGCGGCTGAGCAAGGCGCGGCCAGACGCGCTCGTCATGCATCCTGGACCGATGAACCGAGGCGTCGAGATCGCCTCCGAGGTCGCTGACGGGCCACAATCGGTGATCCGCGACCAGGTGCGCAACGGTGTCGCCGTGCGCATGGCCGTGCTCGAAGCCGTGCTCGGCAGTTGAAGGAGGTCTCTTGAACGGACAGATCGATCGCAGCAGCACGCCGACAGCGGCGCATCCGGCGCACCGTGGCAGCATCTGCCTGGAAGAGGGCCGCGTCCTCGGCCAGCATGCCTTCCAAGGCGAACAGTACGTGCTGCGCATCGAGGCGCCGCGCTGCGCCGCACGCGCGCAGCCCGGCAGTTTCGTACACCTGACGGTGGACGATGACATCCCGATGCGCCGACCGCTCTCCATCATGCGCGCCGACGCCCGAGAAGGCTGGATCGACATCCTCTACAAGGCCGTAGGTCCTGGGCTCGCCGCGCTCTCGCGGCGGCGGACCGGCGATCGGCTCTCGGTGCTCGGTCCGATCGGCATCGGCTTCGTGCCGCATCCGCAGCGGCCGCGGCCGTTGCTGATCGGTGGCGGTGTCGGCATCCCGCCGATGGTGTTCCTCGCCGAGGCCTTGGCGATGCAGGCATCGCCCTTCGACCCTGACCCCGGCAAAGATATCGGTACCGCTTGGCGACCGTTGGTGTTGATGGGCTCTGAGATCCCCTTCCCTTTCGAAGCCCGCCCCTCGACCATCCTCGTCCCCGGCATGCCGGATGGCGTGATCGCTGCGATGCCTCTGCTCGAGCAGCTCGGTGTACCGAGCCGGCTCGCGAGTCGCGCCGGTTTTCCCGGCTGTTTCGATGGGTTTGTCACCGGGCTCGGCGAAGCCTGGCTCGGTAGCCTCGATCGCGGCGCGCTCGAGCAGATCGAGATCTTCGCCTGCGGGCCGACGCCGATGCTGGCGGCGACTGCGCGTCTTGCGGCCCGCTTCGGCCTGCCCTGCCAAGTGTCGCTCGAAGAATTCATGGCCTGCGCGGTGGGGGGCTGTGCCGGCTGCACAGTGCCGGTCCGCACACCGACCGGCCCAGCGATGAAACGGGTCTGCGTCGATGGACCGGTGTTCGATGCCTATACCGTCTTCGACACCTGAGACCACCACGGACGGCGACGCCGAGGGACTCGCAGCGGCGCGGTTGCACGGCGTCAGGACACGGTTGACCGCCGCCGCTGCCGCCGCCTCCCGCGACCCTGCGGGGATCACCTTGGTGGCCGTCTCCAAGACCCAGCCGGCCGAGGCGGTCGCGACGCTCGCCCGTCTCGGTCAGCGCGACTTCGGCGAAAACTACCTGCAGGAAGCGTTGCCCAAGATCGGGGCGCTCGCCGACCTGAAGCTCACCTGGCATTTCATCGGCCAACTGCAATCCAACAAGACCCGGCCGGTGGCCGAGAACTTTGACTGGGTGCACACCGTCGATCGGGTCAAGCTGGCCGAACGGCTGGCGGCGCAACGCCCCTCGCATGCCGCAGCGCTGCAGGTCTGCGTCCAAGTGCGCCTCGATGACGAACCGGGCAAGGGTGGCGTCTCGGTCGCGGAACTGCCGTCCGTGCTCGCCGCCGTGGCGGCCTCGCCGCGACTGCAACTGCGCGGCTTGATGGCGATACCCCCCGCCGAGCACTCCCCGACGGCGCAACGGCGATGGTTTGCGCAGCTCGCTCGCCTGCTTTCGGCCTCGCGCGTGGTCCACCCCTCCATGGACACCCTCTCCATGGGCATGAGCGGCGACCTCGAGAGTGCGATCGCAGAGGGCTCGACGCTGGTCAGGCTGGGCACCGCGCTGTTCGGCGAACGACTACAATCAGGCCCATGACGCGCGGTAGCGGTGAACATATCGGCTTCCTAGGGGGTGGGCATATGGGCCGCGCCTTGGTCGTCTCACTCTTGCGGCAGGGTGCTGACCCGGCATCCATCACCGTCGGGGAAGCCGATGCGGCGCGACGCGACGCACTCGCGACCGAACTCGGGATCCGGACGGTCGCCGACAACCTCGCCGTCGCCCTTGAAGCCGATATCCTCTTGCTGGCGGTCAAGCCGCAGGACATGTACGCCGCGCTTCGGCCGCTACAGGATGTGCTCGCTCGGCGCCGTCCGCTGCTGATCTCGATCGCCGCCGGTCTCACGGTCGCTCAGCTGCGCGATGCGCTCGGCGCCGCGGCAAGCTCGCCGGTCGTGCGCGCGATGCCGAACCGACCCGCGATGCTCGGAGTCGGTGCGACCGGCCTCCATGCGCCACCCGATGTGTCCGCCGCAGACCGGGCGCGCGCCGCCGCGGTGCTCGGCGCGGCCGGCATCGTCGCCTGGATCGAGGACGAGGCGCTGATGGACGCCGTCACGGCGGTCTGCGGCAGCGGACCCGCTTATTTCTTCCGCCTCGCCGAAGCACTCGCCGAAGCCGGCCGAGCACAAGGCCTGCCCGCCGAGGTCGCAGACCGCCTCGCCGCAGCGACCCTCGCAGGGGCGGGCGCGATGGCCGCAGCAGACCCGCAACTGGCCGCATTACGCGAATCGGTCACCTCGCGCGGCGGCACCACCGCTGCGGCTTTGGCACAATTCGAGGCGGATGGTCTCGGCCGGTCGGTGGCGCGTGCGGTCGAAGCCGCCGTCGTCCGCGGGCGCGAGTTGGCAGCCGCCGCGTCAGGAGCCTGAATATGCAATCCGCCTTCGTGTTCCTCATCGACACGCTCTTTTCCCTGCTTTTCTGGGTGTTCCTGCTGCGGCTGCTGCTGCAATGGAACCGCAGCAGCCTACGCAATCCGGTGGTCGGTGCCGTGATGCAACTGACCAACTGGCTGGTGCTGCCGCTGCGGCGTATCTTGCCGTCGATCGGTCGGATCGATACCGCATCGCTGGTTTCGGTGTTCGCCGTCGCGCTGCTGCAGATCGGCGCGCTGCGAGTCGCCGCGGGCATGGACCTGCCAGACGGTGGCAGCTGGCTGATCGCGGCGGCGCTCGAGGTGCTGCGCTCGGCTCTGTGGCTCTATTTCTGGGCGATCTTCGCCTACGCGCTCATCTCGATGATCGCGCCCGGTGTCGATTCACCCGTGTTGGATATCCTGGATGCGCTGTGCGAGCCCATCCTCCGCCGGATCCGACGCGCCGTCCCCAATGTCGCCGGACTCGATCTGTCGCCGATGTGGGCTGGCATCATCATCCAGGTGCTGCTGATCCTGCTTCGCTGACCGTGCAGCGTACGAGACGCAGTACGGAATGACCGTTTTTTCCCGCTGTAAAGCGGAAATTATTTTCCAACATAGCGTCTTTGTGCTATGTTTCGGCTTGAATAACAACGCGCGGCCCGTCGCGCTTCCACTCAAATCAGGAGATTTCCAAGATGGCGAAAAAGGCCGGACCGCCGACCAAGTCGGACATCCTCAACCAGATCGCGAAAGACACCGGTCTCTCGCGCAAGGCCGTATCCTCGGTGTTCGATTCCCTCCATGCGGTGATCAAGAAGAGCCTGCGCGCGAACAACCTGTTCACGATGCCCGGCTTGGCCAAGTTCAAGGTCGTCAAGAAGCCCGCCACCAAGGCGCGCGAGGGCACCAACCCCTTCACGGGCGCCAAGATGACCTTCAAGGCGAAGCCCGCCTCGAAGAAGATCCGCGCTCTGCCGCTCAAGAACCTGAAGAACATGGTCAACTGACCTGATCTTCATCGCTTGAAAAAAACCCGGGGCGCCGCCGCCCCGGGTTTTTTTGGTCATCCGTCTTTCAGGTCATCCGCCCGGACGGCCCCCTCAGATAGCGATCAGCGGGAGCCCTGCCCCCGCAGCTCCCGGGCACGGCGCTCGAGCTGAGCGGCCTGCGCATCGCGGCGCTTGCGGCTCTCGGCTCGCCGGCTATCGGCCTTGGTCCGCTGCTCCGGCGTCAGCACCTGCCACACCTTGCGTTGAAGTTCGCCGCGCTGCTGCGTGGTCTGGGCCGTCAGTTCGCCGATCCGCTTGGAGGCTGCTACCACCGTGGCCGCATGATCGCGTGTCCCGGGGCTGGCATCGCGCAGACGCTGCCGCTCGATACGCATCTGGCTGCGCGTCGCATCCATCTGCGGTCGCGCCGTTTCATAGATGTCGCGCACTTGCTTGCGCTGCGCGGGTGAGAGATCGAGCTCATCGGCCATGCGCTGCATGCGCGCCGCCATACCGCCGCGGCCCTTGCCTCGATCACCACCGACCCCCGGGCCATCGCCGCGACGGATCATCATGATGCGACGCGCACCTTCGCCGCCCGCGCCTTCGATACGGCCACCCGGTCGACCCGCGCCGCGCAAGCGACGGATCTCGGCCTGGATCTGCGGGTCGTCGAAGACCTCAGGACCGAGTTCGCTCTGGATACCGTTCTCATCGACGATGACGATGCGGCGCTCGACACGGACCTCAGGCGCTTTGACCTCAGGCGCTTTGACCTCGGCAGGTCGGACCTCGGTGGGCGGCGCCTGCTCGGCGAAGCCGGGAACGATGGCAGCGGCGGACAACAACAGGGCGCCGAAGACGGGTCGATTGCGGAATATCTGGGTCATCTTGAAGATCCTCTCGGAGACGGGGCTGATGCGCTGCGGCACGATGTCGCAGACTCTACAATCGTCAGACCGGGCAGCGGAGCCAAGTTTCCGCAAAGATGCTGCAAAGTAGTGTGAAGGTGGTCTCACACCCTGTCCAAGCCCCGCGATCCTCGGCACCATCGACGACGACACCTCAACCAACAGAGAGCAGATGCAGGACCATATCCTGATCATAGACGACGACCGCGAGCTCGCCGCCATGCTCGACGAGTTCCTCACCACCGAGGGCTTCACCGTCGCGACCGCTGACGGTGATGCCGCGGGGCTCGCCGCGCTCGCACAGCGCGCGCCGGACCTGATCATCCTCGATGTCATGCTGCCCGGGCGCAGCGGACTCGATCTGCTGCGCGAGTTGCGTGTCCGTCATCCGCGTCTGCCGGTGATGATGTTGACCGCGCGTGGTGAACCCATCGATCGCATCGTGGGCCTCGAACTCGGTGCGGACGATTACCTGCCGAAGCCCTTCGATCCGCGGGAGCTTACGGCACGCGTCCGCGCCGTGCTGCGCCGGTCCGCAGCGCACGCGCCGACCGACGCCCTGGCCATGAACCCGGGTCCCGCCACCGTTGGCACCACGGATGCCGAGACCGATATCGAACTTGGCCCCCTGCTGCTCGACCGGCGTCGTCGTCGTGCGTTGCTTCGCGGCGCGGCGCTCGAGCTCACCGGCGCCGAGTGGCGGGTGCTGCTCGCGCTCGCCCAAGACGCGCAGGGACCGGTCGAGCGCAGCGTGCTCACCCAACAAGCCCTCGGTCGGCGTCTCACCCTCTATGACCGCGCCATAGACACCCACATCAGCAACCTGCGCCGCAAGATCGCGCGCAGCGGCGGCGGCATCGAGATCCGTTCCGTGCGTGGCAGCGGCTACGAACTCATCGAGTCGACGATCCTGTGACGCGCCGGTCCCGCAACCCTTTCAGCGCCCGGCTCGTGTGGCGGATCTTCCTCGCGTTCTTCGTCACCCTTTTCGCGGTCATGCTCGGCGCGGTCGCGATCACTTCCTGGTACCTCAATGCCGAGCGCGAGGCCGCGCGCAATGACATGCGCATCGCGGTCCAGTCCGCAGCGGTCGCGCTCGCCGAGGGTGGGCGCGAGGGGCTTGAAGCCTGGGCGCGCGCCCAAGACCCCTCGGGCCGCGGCACAGTCTCCGCCCGTCGCGGTCCGCCGCGGTTGCTGATCATCGACGACTGGGGTCTCGAGCTGCTCGGTCGGCCGATCCCCCCGGACCCGAGCGGTGACCTCTCCGCCGGCCGCACCACGGCATTGACCGGATCCCCCGATGTCATCGTGCGCAGCTCTCAAAGAATTCCGACGCTCACCAGCGAGGATGGCGAGCGGTTTCGTCTGCTGCCGCTGCCACCGTCGCAGCGGCGGCTCGGGCCTCTGGCGGTGCCGAATGTGCGTCTTTCGATGTTGCTGATGGCGCTCGGGCTGACGGCGCTCGCGAGCCTGTGGCTCGCGCGCTCGATCACCCGTCCCGTGCTCGATCTCGAACGCGCCACGCTCGCCTTGTCGGCGGGCGATCTCGACGCGCGGACGCCGCCGCGCACCGCACAACGAGGCGATGAGCTCGGCCGCCTCGCCGGCGCCTTCGACCAGATGGCCGCGCGCTTGGCGGGTCTGATGCGCGGTCGCGAGCAGCTGCTCCGCGACGTCTCCCACGAGATCCGCTCGCCGCTCGCACGCATGCGCCTCGCCACCGGGCTCGCCACGCAAGGCGCTGACGCCGCGACCCAGCTCGCGCGCATCGAGGTCGAGGTCGGCCGCTTGGATGCATTGATCAGCGACATCCTCGATGTGTCGCGCTTGGAGGCCGGCGTGATCACGCGCGAACGGCTCGACCTGCACGCCGTGCTCGAAGGGCTGGCGGCTGATGCGGGCTTCGAAGCGGGATCGCAAGGTCGCGCCGTCGAGTGGACGGCACCCTCAGCACCCTGCTGGATCGACGGCGACCCGCACTGGGTCGGCGCCGCCGCCGAGAATGTCGTCCGCAACGCGTTGCGGCATACCCTTCCGGGGACGACCGTCCAGATGCGGCTGGAGGCCGCGCAAGGCGGCTACGCGCTGACGGTCCTCGACCACGGCCCTGGGCTGCCCGACGACCAGCTCGAGCGTGTGTTCGAACCCTTCCACCGCCACACCACCACCGACGCCGCCGATCCTGGCGGCGCCGGCCTCGGCCTCGCCATCGCGGCTCGAGTGATGCGCGCGCATGGCGGAAGCATCACGGCACGCAACCGGGACAAGCGGGAACCGCAAGGTCTCGAGGTCCGGCTTTGGTGGCCGGCGGCAGGGTCGGCTGAGTCGCCCCTCAGCCCGACTTGAGCTGCAGCCTTACGCGCAGACCCGGGTTGGCGCTCTCGAGCAGCAGGCGACCGCGGTGCAAGCGTGCGACGGCCGCCGCGATCGCCAGACCGAGCCCCACGCCAGGCCGGCTGACCGGATCACCGAGCCGCACGAACGGCCGCAACGCCTGCTCGCGCGCGTGTTCGGGGATGCCCGGGCCCTCGTCCTCGACCGACACCTCGGCGCCGTTGTCGCCGTACCGACGCACCTGCAGCCGCAACCGGGTGCCCGACGGCGAGTACTTGATCGCGTTCTCCAACAGGTTGCCGATGGCCTGCGACAGGATCTGCCGGTGCGCGACCACACGGCAGGCCTCGACCTCGCACTCGAGCCGTTGCCCGTGCTCATCGGCGATCGGCTCGAAGAGCTCGGCGAGGTCGATCGCCAGCGCGCCGACATCCACATCCTCCATCGAGTCCCGCGATAGACCCGCCTCCGCGCGCCCAAGATCGACCAAGGCGTTGAAGGTCTGCAGCGCGCGCGACGCTTCGGACTCCGCCTGAGCGAGCTGGGTCTCGCGCTCCTGCGGGTCGGAGGAATCACGCGCGGCGCTGATGGAGCGACGGACACGGATCAGTGGCGAGCGCAGATCATGGGCCAGGCTTTCCGTGACGGTGCGCAAGCCGCTCACCAAGGCCTCGTTCTGGTCGAGCATCTCGTTGAAGGTGCCGGTGAGCGCGCCGAGCGCATCGAGGCGTTGGCGTTCCGGTGCACGCGCCGCCGACTGGCCACGCAGGATCCGGCGGGCGGTCGCGGCGAGGTTCGAGACATGCTCGAGGATGAAGCGGTTGAAAGCGAATCCCGTCCACAGGCCCATGGCGATCACGACCAGCATACCCACGAGACCGGCGAGGCCGAGCGAGCGCAGGATCTCGCGCGGCGCGGGATCACGACGGCTGAGGATCACGGTCGCGCCGTCGTCGAGCGGTAGCGCGACGGTGAAGTTCACGATGCCGTCGTCCTGCGGCAATCGCAGCTGCGGCCGGTCTGCAACCGTCCGTAGGGCCTCGCGACCGCCCGGGATATCGGCCAGACGCCCGACGACCGCTGCGCCGCGACGATCGACCAACGCGAAGTAAGGCGCAGCGGGCAACAATTCGACGCGGGTGGCGAGGCCGATCTCGAGCGCCTCGCGCCCCGCAAAACGGTCGACTTCACGCCGCAACTCGAGCTCGCGGTAGAGCGCTTCGAATGTCTCGCGGTCGTGTACCTGCATGACCCGGAACTGCAACCACAGGAGCGCACCGAGGAACGCCAGCACCACGACCCCCAAGGCCACCACCCCGGCGAGCATCGCGCGACGGTCAGAGATCCACGGCGTCATCCGCGGAGCATGCCACGACCGGACGGTTTAGAGACTACAATCCCGTGTTGAGGGGATGTCATGCCACTGCTGCTCATCGAAGATGATGCCGAGCTTGCCGCAGAGGTGAAGGCCGCCTTGTCGGCGCACGATCTCGAGGTCACCCACTGTGCCGAAGGCGCATCCGGGCTCGCCGCCGCCCGCGCCGGCGGGTGGTCCGCGGTCATCGCCGACCGCATGCTGCCGCAGATCGACGGTCTCGACATCGTCCGTGCCATGCGCGCTGCGGGCGACCGTACACCGATCCTGGTGCTCTCGGCGCTCGACTCGGTCGATGAACGGGTGCGCGGGCTGCGCGCCGGTGGGGACGACTACCTCGGCAAGCCGTTCGCCGTCGAGGAGCTTGTCGCACGGGTCGAATCGCTGCTGCGGCGTGCCGCCAACGCCTCGGCGACCTCGTTGCGGGTCGATGATCTCGAACTCGACCTGCTGCGACGCCGCGCGATCCGTGGCGGACGCAGGCTCGATCTGACGGCGCGCGAGTTCCGTCTGCTCGAGTACTTCGCACGCCACGCCGGCAAAGTGGTCACCCGTACGATGCTGCTCAAAGGGGTGTGGGACATCCACTACGACCCGCAGACCAATGTCGTCGATGTGCACGTCAGCCGGCTGCGTCAGGCCGTGGACAAAGAATTCGAGCGTCCGCTGATCCACACCGTGCGCGGCGTGGGTTACTCGATGTACGCCTGACGCGCGAAGGCCTCGACGAGGTCGCGCACCTCGTGCAGCCGCCCGTGGAAGAAGTGGCTGGCCTCCGGCAGCAGCGTGATCTGCGCCTCGGGCGACAAGGCGCGCGCCCAGGTCTCGACCTCGGTCGCATCGAGCAGCTCATCGGCAGTGCCTTGCAACAAGAGCCAAGGACAGGCCGGCGCCGCGATATCCGCGAAGTCCCAACGACCGACCGGCGGTGCCACGGTGACGAGCCGCGCCGGACGGAGCCGCGCAGTGGCGCGCAGCGACACCCAGGCACCGAACGAGAACCCTGCCAACCAAAGATCGGCACCGGAGAAGCGTCGCCGCAGTTGTCCGGCCACGGCGACCAGATCCTCGGTCTCGCCGCGACCGTCGTCATGCACGCCGGCCGAAGCGCCGACGCCGCGGAAATTGAAACGCAGCGCCGGCACGCCTGCCGCGACGAACGCCCGCGCGACGGTATGGATCACCTTGTTGCTGAGTGAGCCGCCGTAGAGCGGATGAGGATGGCAGCAGAGCGCGACCGAGCGCGGGGCGGGGTCGACGATCGGCGCTCCGCCGCCCGCATCCAACGCCGCCGGAGACTCCAGCAACGCCTCGATGATGCCGGCACCGCCCTCGAGCCGCAGCGGCTCAGGGACGACGGTGTACGACGCCATCCTTCATGACGAAATGCAGTCGTTGCATCGCCGTGATGTCCGCGAGCGGATCGCCCGACACCGCGACCAGATCCGCGATCTTGCCCACCTGCACGCTGCCGAGCCGGTCATCGATGCCCAAGAACTTCGCCGGCACAGAGGTCGCCGACTGGATGGCCGCCATCGCCGGCATGCCGGCCTCGACCATCAGCACGAACTCACGCGCGTTGTCGCCATGCGCCGAGACACCGGTGTCGGTGCCGAACAATATCTTCACACCGGCCTTGTAGGCCTTGCCGAAGGTCGCTTGGATCAGCGGCCCGATGGTCGCGGCCTTCGGCCGCACGATCTCCGGGAAGAACCCCGGTTCCTGCGAGCGGTCGTACACCCACCGGCCGGCGGTGATGGTCGGCACATACCAGGTGCCGCGCTCCTTCATGAGCTTCATACCTTCGTCGTCCATGAAGGTACCGTGCTCGATGGTGTCGACGCCCGCACGCACCGCACGCTTCAGCCCCTCCGCGCCGTGCGCGTGCGCGGCGACCGTGAAGCCGTAGTCGCGCGCCGTGACGACGACCGCGCGGATCTCTTCCTCGGTGAACTGCGGGTTCAGGCCGTTCTTGGCGATCGAGAGCACGCCGCCCGTGGCGGTGATCTTGATGACATCGGAGCCGTCCTTGTAGCGCTGGCGCACGGCTTGGACCGCCTGCTCAGGACCGTTGATCACGCCCTCGAGCGGCCCCACCTCGGCGCCGCCGAGATGCTCACCCCAGCCGTTGGTCGGGTCGGCATGCCCGCCGGTGGTCGCGATCGACTTGCCCGCAGCGAAGATGCGCGGGCCCGGCACTTTGCCGGCGTTGATGGCGTTGCGCAGTGCGATGCTGGCACGGAACGAGTCGCCGAGATCGCGCACGGTGGTGAAGCCCGCCATGAGCGTGCGCTCCGCGAACATCGCCCCATCGAGCGCGACATCCGTACCGTTCTTGCGGAAGCCGTCGCCGGCGCTGCTGCGGCTGTACTCGCTGGTCAGGTGGACATGCATGTCCATGAGGCCCGGCATCAGCGTCGAGCCGCGCAGATCGATGACGGTGTCGCCCGCACCGGGCGCACGGAAGCCGGGCTCGATGGCGACGATTCTGCCGCCGTCGATCACGAGGGTACGCTCCGAGAGCACGCGCTCGGATACGCCATCGATGACACGGCCGGCGTGGATCAGGGTGGCCGCCGACGACGGCAAGGGTGCAAGGGCTGCGGACACCGCGAGCACTGCGACGAGCAGGCGGATGCCCGCGGACATCAGCGGATGCCCATCAGTTCGACATCGAACACCAGCGTCGCACCGCCCGGGATCGCCCCGCCCGCACCGCGTGCGCCGTAGCCCAGCTCTGGCGGGATCACGAGCCGACGCTTGCCGCCGACCTTCATCCCCTCGACGCCTTGATCCCAGCCGCGGATCACCTCGCCGCCACCGACGCGGAACGAGAAGGTATCGCCGTGGTCGCGCGAGCTGTCGAACTTGCGGCCCTTGTTCTCGGGCGCCGCGGCATCCCACAACCAACCGGTGTAGTGCACCACCGCCTTCTGTCCGGCAGCGACGGCAGAGCCAGTGCCCGGCTCGAGGTCTTGGACTTGCAATTGATCAGGTGACATGGGCGCTCCAGGAGGCACGGTGGTGGTGGCAGGGGCTTGTCCGGCATCGACGGGCATGGCCTCGGCGATCCCAGCGGGCAACTCAGGCTCCGTGAGGCCCGCAGACGGACCCGCGTCCGCTGCCTCGGCCGTCGGAGGTCGGTAGAAGAGCTCCGGCACGACGCGCATCGCGAGCACGGTGAGACCCATCAGCACGAGGATGATGGTGGCGGCAGCGCGCAGCGTCATGGCTTCGGATCCCCCGCTGCGAACGAGAGCGACACCGAATTGATGCAGTAGCGCAGCCCGGTGGGCTGCGGACCGTCGGGGAACACATGGCCAAGGTGCGCGCCGCAACCGGCGCAGACCACCTCGATGCGGACCATGCCATGGCTGGTATCGCGGATCTCGCGCACCCGATCGCCCGCAAGCGGCGTCCAGAAGCTCGGCCAACCGGAGCCCGAGTCGTATTTGGTGTCCGAGGCGAAGAGGTCGGCACCGCAGCACACACATGCGTAGGTGCCACGGTCTTTGTGGTGGGTGAAGGCACCGGTGAAGGCGCGCTCCGTGCCCTTGTGCTGCGTGACCTCAAAAGCGAGCGGCGAGAGCCGGTCGCGCAGGTCCCCGGGTGTGCTCTGATCCGACATGAACGCGATTATTGCATGAGTTGGCCGAGCAGGCGGTTCAGCCGCCGCACGAACTCCCCGGGGTTCGCGACCGATCCCGACTCGGCGAGTTGGGCCTGGTCGAAGACCACCAACGCAAGCTCGTTGAAGCCCTCGCCGTCGGGGGTGGCGGCGAGCCGCCGCAGCAGCGGGTGGCCGACATTGACCTCCAACATGGGCTTGGCCTCGGGCACGGACTGCCCGGCCGCAGCCAGCAGCCGTCGCATCTGCGCGCCGACATCGCCCTCCTCGAGCACGAGGCAGGCGGGCGAGTCGGCAAGGCGCAGGCTGCACCGGACCTCCGACACGCGTTCCCCGAGCGTGTCCTGCAGCCGCTTGAGGAGCGGTTCGTGGTCTTTGATGGCGGCTTCCGCGGCGGCCTTGTCGGCCTCGTCTGCGAGGCCGCCGAGCTCGAGGTCGCCCCGAGCAGCGTCCTTGAAGCGCTTGCCCTCGAACTCGCGCAGATGGCCCATCATCCATTCGTCGACGCGGTCGGCGAGCAGCAGCACCTCGACACCCTTGGCGCGTAGCGTCTCGAGGTAGGGGCTGCTGCGGGCCGCCGTCACCGAATCGGCGATGAGGTAGTAGATGCGGTCCTGACCGTCCTTCATGCGCGCGAGATAATCGGCGAGCGCCACCTTCGGCTCATCGGACCCGTCCTGCGTGCTCGCGAAACGCAGCAACGGCAGGAGCTTGTCGCGGTTCGAGGGGTCCTCGCCCGTGCCTTCCTTCAGCACCGGACCGAACTCCTTCCAGAACGACGCGTACTTCTCCGGTGAATCTTTGGCGAGCCGAGCGAGCAGGTCTAGGGCGCGCTTGGCGAGCGCTGCGCGCATCGCCTCCACATCGGCGTCCTTCTGCAGAAGCTCACGCGAGACATTGAGCGGCAGATCGCTGGAATCGAGCACGCCGCGCACGAAACGCAGGTAGTTCGGCAGGAACTGCTCGGCGTCGTCCATGATGAACACGCGCCGCACATAGAGTTTCAGGCCACGCGCCGCGTCGCGTTGGTAGAGGTCGAAGGGCGCCCGAGCGGGGATGTAGAGCAGCGAGGTGTACTCGCGCTTGCCCTCGACCTTGTTGTGGCTCCAAGCGAGCGGATCGGCGAAATCGTGGGAGACATGGCGGTAGAACCCCTTGTAGTCGTCGTCCGTGAGCTCGCTGCGGGGCCGGACCCACAGCGCCTGCGCCTGGTTGGCGGGCTCCCAATCGAGGGTCGCCTCGCCCTCCTTGCGCATCAGCACCGGGAAGGCGATGTGGTCGGAATAACGGCGCACCAGCGAGCGCAGCCGCCAACCGTCAGCGAATTCTTTGGCGTCGTCCTTCAGGTGCAGCACGACATGCGTACCGCGCTCGGAGAGCTCCGCAGGCGACACCGTGAACTCGCCGTCGGCCTTCGAGGCCCAGCGCACGCCCGCTGCAGCCGGCTCGCCCGCCTTGCGCGTGAACACCTCGACCTCCTCGGCGACGATGAACGCCGAATAGAAGCCGACGCCGAACTGGCCGATCAGCTGCGAGTCTTTCTGTTGATCCCCGGTAAGCCGCTTGAAGAACTCGCCGGTGCCGGACTTGGCGATCGTGCCCAAGTGGGCGATCGCCTCCTCGCGCGTCATGCCGATGCCGTTGTCGCGGATGGAGAGCGTGCCCTTGGCCGCGTCGTAGTCCACCCAGACCTTGAGGTCAGACTCGCCCGCCATCAGGTCGGGCTGCGCGAGCGCGAGGAAACGCAGCTTGTCGTTGGCGTCCGAGGCGTTCGAGATGAGCTCGCGCAGGAAGATCTCGCGGTGGCTGTAGAGCGAGTGGATCATGAGCTGCAGGAGCTCACGCACCTCGGCCTGGAAGCCGTGCTTTTCGGGGGCGCCGGTGTCGGCGGAAGGAGCGGTCGTCGGGTCGGTCATGCCAAGACTCCAATCGGGTTCACGAAGCGGGGTTAAGGAGGGGGTGGGGCCAGACCCCAGAGATTCAAGGGGGTGCGTCGACCTCGCGCCAAGCTCCCGGGGCGAGCCCCTCGAGATCGATCCGGCCGATCCGCGCGCGCACCAGCCGCAGCGTCGGGAAGCCGACCCGCGCGGTCATGCGTCGTACCTGGCGGTTGCGGCCCTCGCGCAGCGTGAGTTCGACCCAGCTCGTCGGGATCTTGGCACGGAAGCGGATCGGCGGGTCGCGCGGCCAAAGGCCAGGCGGCTCATCGATGAGACGCGCCTCTGCGGGGCGCGTCGTGAAATCCCCCAAGTCCACGCCACGGCGCAGCAGCGCCAGAGCCTCATCGGTCGGGACGCCCTCGACCTGCGCCCAGTAGACCTTGGCGAGTTTGTGCCGCGGGTCGGCGATACGGGCTTGCAGCGGGCCGTCGTCCGTGAGGAGCAGCAAGCCCTCGCTGTCGTGGTCGAGCCGCCCGGCCGGGTAGACGCGCGGGATGCGGATGAAATCGGCGAGCGTCGGCCGCCCGGGCTCCGGCATGAACTTGCAGAGCACGCCGTAGGGTTTGTTCAAGGCGAGGAGCATGGGCTCCCCCTAGCTCCGCACCACCCGGTAGCAGGGCACATACGCCGTGCCCGGAAGTTTCATGCGGCCCTGTGCGACGAACGAGGCGAGCAGTTCGTCGAGCATCCCCGTGATCGCGGTGTCACCGACGATCTCGAAGGGCCCGTGGCGCTCGATCGCGCGGATCCCGGGCTCCTTGACGTTGCCGCTGACGATCCCGGAGAAAGCCCGACGCAGATCGGCAGCGAGTTCGTGGACCGGCAGGTCGCGGTGCAGGCGCAGTGTGCGCATCGAGGCGTGCGTCACCTCGAAGGGCTGCTGGAACTCCGGGTCGATGCGCATCAGCCAGTTGAAGTTGTAGGAATCGGTGTTCTTCTTGCGGAACTCGCGCACCTCATCGACGCCGCGGTCCATGATGCGCGCGACCTCCGCAGGGTCGTCGATCACGATGCGGATGCGCGCCAAGGCCTGCTCACCGAGCGTGCCCACGAGGAATGCGCGGATGCGCTCGAAGTAAGCGGCGCTCTCGCGCGGGCCGCTGAGCACCACCGGGAACGGCTGCCCGGCGTTCGCTGGATCGAGCAAGATGCCGAGGATGTAGAAGATCTCCTCGGCGGTGCCGACCCCGCCCGGGAACACCACGAGTCCATGCCCCACGCGCACGAACGCCTCGAGGCGTTTCTCGATGTCCGGCAGGATCACGAGGTTGTTGACGATCGGGTTCGGCGGTTCAGCGGCGATGATGCCCGGCTCGGTGAGGCCGATATAACGGCCGGCGGCGATGCGTTGCTTGGCATGGCCGATGGTCGCACCCTTCATCGGGCCTTTCATGGCACCCGGGCCGCAACCGGTGCAGACATCGAGGCCGCGCAGGCCGAGCTGGTAACCGACTTTTTTGGTGTATTCGTACTCGACACGGTTGATGGAGTGGCCGCCCCAGCAGACGACCAGGTTCGGCCGAAGCTTGTGGCCCAACAATCCGGCGTTGCGCAGGATATGGAACACCGCGTTGGTGATGGCCTGCGGGCGCGAGAGGTCGAAGCGGTCGTTGTTGACGATCTCGTTGGCGGTGTAGACGACATCGCGCAGCACGGCGAAGAGCAGCTCTTTGATGCCGCGGATCATGTGGCCGTCGACGAAGGCCGCAGCCGGGGCGTTCTTGATCTCGAGCTTGACGCCGAAGGCGTGACGCACGATGCGGATGTCGAAGTCCCGGTAGCGGTCGAAGATCTCACGCGCATCGTCGGTGTCGCTGCCGGCGTTGAGCACCGCGAGCGCACACTGCCGGAAGAGCGGGTAAAGACCGCCTTGTCCGCTCGACAGCAGCAACTCGATCTCTTCCTGCGACAGCGTCTCGAGCGCGCCGCGCGGGGCGACGCGGGCGTCGACGAATTCAGGGATGACGGTGCTGGATTCCAAAAGGAGAGCCTCGCGGAGGGGTCAGGGACGGATGTCGATCGGGGTGTTGTCGGGGACCAGCAACCAGAACTCCATCATGTCGGCGTTGCTGAGCGCGATGCAGCCGTCGGTCCAGTCCTGGGTCTCGTAATGGCGCGGCGAGCGGCTCGGGATGTTCGGCTGCCCGTGCACCATGATCATGCCACCCGGGCGCCGCCCCAGCTTGCGCGCGCGCGCCGAGTCGGCGCCGTTCGGATAGGAGACATGCATCGAGAGGAAGAACTCGCTGCGCGGATTGCGGGCGGTGAGCCGGTAGAGGCCTTCAGGGGTGCGCGAGTCGCCCTCGAACAGCTTGTGGCCGACAGGGTCGCCGCCGAGCGCGATGCGATACTCGCGTAACGGCGCGTTGCCGCGCAGCAGTTCGAGGCGACGCTCCCCCTTGTACACGACGACACGCGTCGCGACCGGCAAGGCCTCGTTGCGCAGCCGGGCGGTGGCACCACCGAAGGTAGATGAGGTCGAGTTCGCGGCGTTGTCGGCCGTTGCAAGGCCCGCCCCGGAGCCGCCTGCCCAGATCGCAGCGATCATCCATAGCACCGCGGCACAGCACTGCACACGCCGAGTCCGCAGCCGGGTCAGCCGGAGTCTCAACAAAGATCGGGATGGCGGGGCAACGGCTGGCACCCCGATATTATAAGCGCCCCGACAGGCTGCCGGACGGGGCTGCGTCGCCTCCCTCACCGGCGAGCGCGGCCGCAAGCGTCGTCGCGGTCCAGGCCGTCTGCGCAGGCAGGCGCAGGCGGTAGCCCGCGGGCAGCGGCCGCTCGCCGCGCCACGCCGCCTCGCGCAACGCCGGGTTGAGCTCACGCAGCTGCGTCGTCGGCAGGCCGACGGTGCGTTGCAGGTCGACCATCCACGCGGAGCGCGGCAGCTCGATCTCGGTGTATGCGGCTTCCGGCGCGCGGACCACGCCCGGAAACCAGCGCCCGGGGTCCTGGTCGATGGTGAGTGCAGCGAGGAACGAGGGATAGAAGTTGCGCGACGCGAAGCCGAAAGCCGGCCCGCGATAGCGGCGCGCGATCACCGCGAAATCGTCGGTACCCATCGTGTCGCGGGCGCGGCGCATGCCGGCGGCGCCGTGGTTGTAGGCGGTGAGCGCGAGCGGCCAGGAGCCGAGCAGGCGGAAATTGTTGGCGAGCAGCTGCACCGCGCCCTCGGTGGCGCGGAACGGGTCATAACGCTCATCGACCGCAGCATCGACGCGCAGGTAGAGCTTGCCGGTGCCCGGCATGAACTGCCAAAGACCGGCGGCGCCGACTTTGGAGCCCGCGAAGGGGTCGAAGGAAGATTCCACATGGGGCAGCGCGATGAGCTCCGCCGGCAGACCGGCGGCTGCGAGCGTGCGCGCGATGTGCGGACGCCAAGCCCCGGAGCGCTCGAGACCGGCGCGGAAACGGTCCGACTGACCGAGCTGGAAACGCACGCGACCGGCCGCCTCGCGCAGCGCCGCGGGCGCTGGCGTCGCGCCTTGGGCGCTCCAGACCCCGAGCGCCCGCAGCACATCGTCGGAAGAAGACCCCGTACCCGCCTCCACGGCATCGGCGGCTTGGCGCAACGCCGTCCGCCAACGCTCGCGCGCGGCCTCGATGGCGGCGCGACGCTCCGGCGAACCCGGTTGCCCCGGCGGGATCGCGGCTTCGCCGTAGACGATGGAGAGGTCGACCGGATCGTGGAGCAGACCCCGGCTGGTCGGCACCTGACTGTAGATGCGGATCCAGAAGTCGACATCGCGCTGCAGTTCGGCGTAGCGGGGAAGCGATCCGGTCGAAGTGGCGGAGAGCGCGGGGGGCGACCCCTCGGCGGTCTGGCCGCGCGCCGAGGACGCCCACGCGCCCATCGTGAGGACGAGCGCGAGACCGATGATCAGGGGGCGGGTGGTGGCGGTCTGCGGCCTCAGCCGCACTTCGAGTCGCCGCAGTTCAGGCAGGTCATGCAGCCGTCCATCATCACCGCAGCGACGGTGTTGCACTTGGTGCAGAGCTGCGCGCCATCGGGGAAATGCGCCTTGGAGAAGGCGTCCGCCTGCTTGCCGCGGGCCTCGAACTCGGCCCGCTTCTCTTCGATGAGCTTTTTCTGGTGCTCGTCCAACTCAGTCCGCGGCATCAGCCCGATGGTCTGCAGGTGTTTCTCGATGACATAGCCGAGCTCGGCGATGATCGAGGGCATGAACTTGCCGCCCGGCTGCCAGTAGCCGCCGCGCGGGTCGAACACGGCCTTCAGTTCCTCGACCAAGAACGCCAGATCGCCGCCCTTGCGGAACACCGCGGAGATGATGCGCGTGAGCGCGACGATCCATTGATAGTGATCGAGGTTCTTGGAGTTGATGAACACCTCGAACGGCCGACGCTGCTCCTGCTCGGTGCCTTCATTGAGGATGATGTCGTTGACCGTGATGTACATCGCGTGGTCGGACACGGGCGTCTTGATCTTGTAGGTGGACCCGATGAGCACCTCGGGACGCTGCACCTCCTCGGTGAGGCGCACGACCTTGCCGCCGTGGCTGGTCGGAAGTTCAGCGACGGTCGGGGCGGCGGCGGGCGGCGGCGCGTCGCCACCCGGCTTCTGCACGCGGTACTTGGAAATCTTTCTATCGATCTTGATGGCGGCCATGGGGCGGGATCCTCAGAACTTACCGTAGTAGCCTTCTTTCAGGGCGTCGTAAAGGTTGGCGGCGGAATGCTTCTCACCGTCGTATTCGATCTCTTCGTCGCCCTTGACCGACACCTCGCTGCCGTCCTCGAGGGTGAACACATAGGTCGTGTTCTTCAGGTCTTCCTCTTTCACGAGCACGCCTTGGAAGGCTTCAGGGTTGAAGCGGAAGGTGGTGCAGCCCTTGAGACCTTTCTCGTGGGCGTACAGGTAGATATCTTTGAAGGCCTCGTACTGGAAGTCGGTGGGCACATTCGCGGTCTTGGAGATCGAGGAGTCGATCCACTTCTGCGAAGCCGCCTGGATGTCGACGTGCGCGGTCGGCGTGATGTCGTCCGCCGTGGTGAAGTAATCCGGCAGCTTGTCGGCCGCGCTGGTGCCGTTCGGCATCGCACGCGGGTTGACGAGCTCACGGTAGGCGAGCATCTCGAAGGAGAAGACATCGACCTTTTCCTTGGACTTCTTGCCCTCGCGGATCACGTTGCGGAAGTAGTGGTGTGCGAACGAGGGCTCGATGCCGTTGCTGGCGTTGTTCGCGAGCGACAGCGAGATCGTGCCGGTCGGCGCGATGGAGGTGTGGTGCGTGAACCGCCCGCCGACGAGCGCGAGCTGCTCCACCAGCGTCGGCGCCACGGCTGCGATGCGCTGCATGTAGCGGCTGTAGCGCGCATGCAGCACGCGTCCGGGGATCTTGCCGCCGATCTTCCAGCCGTCGCGTGCCATCTCGGGACGCTTGCGCAGCAGCTCGGCGGTGACCGTGAACTCCTCGTTCATGATCGGCGCGGGGCCCTTCTCGCGCGCGAGATCGAGCGCGGCCTCCCAGCCGGCGACCGCCATCTCTCGCGAGACATCCTCGGTGAACTGCACGGACTCCGGAGAGCCGTATTTCATGCGCAGCAACGTCATGGTGCTGCCGAGGCCGAGGAAGCCCATGCCGTGCCGACGCTTGCGCAGGATCTCGTTGCGTTGCCCCTCGAGCGGCAGGCCGTTGACCTCGACAACGTTGTCCAGCATGCGGGTGAAGACCTTGACGACCTCGCGGTACTCGGCCCAATCGAACTCGGCCTCATCGGTGAACGGCTGGCGCACGAAGCGCGTGAGGTTCACGGAACCGAGCAGGCAGGAGCCATAGGGCGGCAGCGGCTGCTCGCCGCAGGGATTGGTGGCGCGGATGTTCTCGCACCACCAGTTGTTGTTCATCTCGTTGACGCGGTCGATGAGGATGAAGCCCGGCTCGGCGAAATCGTAGGTGGAGGACATGATGCTGTCCCACATGCGGCGCGCCGGCAGTGATTTGTAGACCCTGCAGGCGACGAGACCGGTCTCGTTGGTGACGAAGCGGCCTTCGTAGGGCCACTCACGCCAGACGAACTTGGACTCGTCAGCGAGGTCCGGCTTCTCGGCTTCGAACTCCTTGCGCGACATCGGGAAGGCGAGCCGCCACTCGCGGTCTTCGCGCACGGCCTGCATGAATTCGTCGGTGATGAGCAGCGAGAGGTTGAACTGACGCAGCCGACCGTTCTCGCGCTTGGCGCGGATGAACTCCATGGCATCCGGATGACCGATGTCGAAAGTTCCCATCTGCGCGCCGCGACGGCCACCGGCCGAGGACACCGTGAAACACATCTTGTCGTAGATATCCATGAAGGACAGCGGGCCGGAGGTATAAGCCCCGGCACCCGACACATAGGCCCCGCGCGGACGCAGCGTGGAGAATTCGTAGCCGATGCCGCAGCCGGCCTTCAGCGTGAGACCGGCCTCATGCACCTTGCCGAGGATGTCGTCCATCGAGTCTTCGATGGTGCCCGACACGGTGCAGTTGATGGTGGAGGTGGCGGGTTTGTGCTCGAGCGCGCCGGCATTCGAGGTGATGCGGCCTGCGGGGATCGCACCGCGGCGCAGCGCCCAAAGAAAACGTTCGTACCAGTGGTCGCGCTCGGCCGGCGCTTCGACATCGGCCAACGCCCGGGCGACACGCTTGTAGGTGTCGTCCATGGACAGGTCGATGGGCGCGCCCGACTTGGAGACGAGGCGGTATTTCTTGTCCCAGATGTCGAGCGAGGCCTCCTGGAAGGGGATGGCATCGATGTCGTGGGAGACGATTTTGACGACGCTGTTCATGCGTGAGGTGTCTCCCGGCGGATCCCGTGGGTCGTCGAAGAATGGTGGTTCATTGAGAAAATCCTGCAAAAAAATCGACGCCGCGGCAGCCGGCGCGCCGCGGTGTTGTCGGTCCTGATCTGGGTCGTCGCCTCAGGCGATCAGCCCTCCCCTCTTGTACACCGCCCGTCTGGCGTGGGTTCCCGCTGGACGGGCGCCACACACAAGATGTTGTGTCTACGCGCGAAGGTTAAGCAGCACCTCCGGCACCGTCAAGGTTTTGTAATGAAATTGATATGAAATAAAATATGTAATTATTTCATCATGTTACGGTAACCGCTGCGGTGATAAGACCCTGCTTTGGCGCGCGGCGGGGGGGCTCTGGGTGTCCACCCACCTATCCCCACATGTTGTGTCAGACCATCCACACACCATCCACAGGTTATCCCTTGAAACCGCCCACGACATCCGCATATCCCGAGTCAAGGGGGGAAACCCCATCACGACCACGGAGATTCACCTATGAGCCTCGTACGCTACGAATGGAACCTGCTCGGTCCGACAGACCCCCGCCCGGTGGCGTTGCTGCCGCGCGTGGAAGTGCTGGAAGAGACCGACCGATATGTGCTGCGCGCCGACCTGCCCGGAGTCGCTCCGCAGGACACCGAGATCACGGTGGAACAGGGGGTTCTGACCCTGCAAGCTCAGCGCCCCGCCCAACACCCGCAAGCCACGGCCACCCGGTTCCAGCGGCGCTTCGCGCTGCCGGAGGATGCGGATGCCGAACAGATCGCTGCCCGCAGCACCCACGGCGTGCTTGAGATCGGCATCGGCAAGCTCGCCAAAGCGCAGCCGCGCCGCATCACGGTCGAGGCGGCCTGAGGGATGACCTGAGGCATGACTTGGGGGGTGGGTGGGCGTCACGGCCCACCCACCCCGCGACGGCCACGACGCCGGTCAAATGGG
>ERZ888423.442-NODE-442-length-42205-cov-8.879976_pt1 | contig 42205 bp, 41 predicted proteins | sample MGYA00520523_ERZ888423 | MGnify/ENA primary metagenome ERZ888423 (study PRJEB32303, sample SAMEA104408611) | aquatic metagenome | biome: Brackish water; feature: Pelagic; material: water | place: Baltic Sea | collected 2014-06-08T10:24:00 | depth 30,27 m ... | reverse complement strand
TGCACTGTCATCAATCGCTGCGATGTGGTCTGCATCAAAGGCATGTCTTACCCCTAAGACATAGGCCACTAGCCCTACGCCCACGTAGGCAGTATTAGCCGGTTCAGCATGCAAGTAATAGGCGTATGTCCCCCACCCAGCGATATTGAGCGCGACCACGGCAAGAAACAGTGGAAAAAGTTCACGGATTCGAGTGCGGTTCACACCAAAACAGTACCGGCCGTTACTGGGTTTTGTATACTTTAATGTAAATCCATAGTAGTTAAGTGGAGATAAAATATGTGAGGTGGATTCCATGGCTGCAGATCGATTGGTGACCGCACGATGGCTTGGTGGTTATCAAGTGGACGTGATGGCCGGCGAGTTTCAGACTCGGGTGGATGAACCTGTTCGGGTAGGGGGGACGAATACCGGTCCTCAGCCGACAGATCTTTTTCTTAGCGCTGTGGCATCGTGCTTTGTGATGTCTCTAGCGCACGCGGCACGTAAAAGAGATCTGGAACTGTCAAGTATTGAAGTGGATGTGACAGGAACGTATGAAGGAACGAGGTTCAGCCGAATTCAGATCAGTGTGAGAATACCGGTCCCCCAGGACACCGCCGCGACACTCATTGCGTCAGCCGAGCGAGTGTGTTATGTGACTAATACGCTGAGAGCATCACCGGAGATTAGCGTTGTCAACCGGGACTCTGTCCCGCCAGGTGTGTAGTGCAGGATCGATCAGGAGTGACACCAAGACTAGCCATTTCTCAAAGCGAACCAGATCAACTGGGCAGTCCTCTTGCCTATATTTTCCCAGTGATGCGGCACATCCCCACTGAAATGTAAGGAATCCCCTGTTTTGAGGGCGTACACATCATTACCCACACTGAAGCGGACCCGCCCGCTCAGCACATAGACCAACTCTTCCCCTGGATGTTTGAGTTGTTTAACCCCACTATTTGCTCCCGCCGACATGCTTGCGACTGCTGCCGCCGCTTGAAACTGGCGGTAGGACCCACTGATACCACCTAGGGCGAGTCCATGATGTGGCGTGTAAACGGCTCTCCGGGCTTCAGATTTGGTGACGTGTACGGATTCAGGGTGCGGATCATCCTCGGCAACGAAGTAGCTCACTGGCACCCCAAGTGCACCCGCCAACTTCAGAAGCGTTGTCACCGTGGGGACCATCCCACTGCGCTCAATCTTATGAATGGCTGCAGCGGAGACGTCGCTAGTCGTAGCGAGTTGCTGAAGGGATAGGCCCTGAGCCTTGCGCAACCCAGCCATTTTGGGACCGATCATGCTGACGATCTCATCGAGCTCGAGGGTGGGATCGGGCTTCGATTTTGATGCGGTGTCCTTTTTAGGAGTCATGCGCGCCACCAGGTCCTCCCTTCGTTAGTAGATGTGTGTTTGGTACCCAAAACCGCTACCGAAGACCCATAAACTTTTTTTGCATTATTCAACATAGTGTACGCAAAATAGTCTATCGTGTACGTCTAAGGAACTTTACTTTTAGGTAGATGGGAGCGGACGTGGGTCAGCATATTATCGTCATCGGAGGCGGAGGCGCTGGACTAGGTGCCGCTGGTGGTGCGAAAGCAGTGGACCCCTCGGCATCAGTCACCGTCTTCACGGAAAATGAAGACGTCGCCTACAGTCCCTGCGGAATTCCCTTCGTACATGGAAAAGAAATCCCAAGTTTTGAAGCACTATTTCTGGCTGATAAGCAAGCATACATTGATGCGGGCATTGAGGTCCGGTACCAGACCAAGATCACAGCAATAGACACCAGTACGAAGACCATTCAGATCGAATCTGATCAGCCGATGCACTACGACTCTCTCGTTATCTCGACGGGTTTCTCCTATGCGAACCCGGGAGTGCCCGGTGGCGACCTGGATGGTCTCTATTACGTGAAGAATATTCGGGAAGCCATGGAGTGGGATAAGCGTCTAGACACCGTCAAAAAGGCGGTCGTTGTCGAAGCAAGTCCTCTCGGCGTTGAGATGATCACTGCTCTGGCTCACCGAGGAATAGAAACTCATGTGATCGATCCGAACCCATGGGCGCTCGGGGAGGTGGCAGATCCAGACATTGTCGAACTCGTCCATGAGTCATGGGCGGAGCTTGGTGTCACTATGCACTGGAACACATCCCTACAAGAGTTTCTTGGCGACGAGTCAGGGGCCGTCCGTGGAGTTCGCACATCAGGGGGAGACATTGAATGCGATCTTGTTGTAGTGGCCACGCACAAGGTCCCTAATAATGAACTGGCTGTCGCGGCCGGATTAAAAACTGGAAGCACGGGGGGGCTCATCGTTGACGGGGGCATGCAGACTTCAGCGACCGGCGTCTGGGCCAGTGGTGATGTATGCGAGATTCCCCATGGTCTCGGTGGTTTACCACTCCAAGGTCTTACCGGGAGCCACGCGTACGCCCAGGGGAAAGTGGCAGGCGCTAATGCTGCTGGTGGGACCCGGACTTACAACCCTGTTTATGTTCCCTGGGGCATGGTGGCTGGGAAGTGGATGATTGGCGGAGTGGCACTGGGCGAGGTGACAGCAAATGCGTTGGGCATGCCGCATGTGGTGGCGGTGGCGGACGGAATTTCACGAGCACGTTATTACCCGGGAGTTAAAAAAGTTCGGGTGAAACTCATCGCCGAAGCGGGAACCCTACGGCTGATCGGAGCCCAAATGGTGGGCGGAGAGGGGATCAAAGAAAGGGCTGACTTCCTCGGAGTGGCGGTTAAGGCTGGATTAACATTGCACGACCTAGCCACCATGGAAAACGTGTACTCACCACCCATAGGAGCACTGAACGAGCCGATCGCGGTGGCCGCCCAAAAGGGTGTTGCGTCACAGATGGGGCGTTGATGAAATCACCATCGATGTGGCTGCGCGAGAATGCTCAATTTTACTTATTGCGAGATGCGCAAGCGCGCGTTGCACACCGACACGGAATTGAGGCGCCAAGTACGCGTGGTGATTTCTTCTGGACCGGTGTATTCATTCCGATTTACAGGGTCATGCCTTGGGGCCTACGTAGGCGGATCATGGTGGCGATGCCCGGAAGCCACAGAAAGAACTGGGCCAAACAGACGTCGCCGGAGGGACCGGCGATCTAGTTGAACTCAACTCAACACAACATAATGGAGGAGTAATGCCAAAAACCGTAAACAGAACTCTACCGGCAGACGGAGAGTCATTATTTAATGCAGAAGAAAAACTATTCCCTGACATCAAAGCCAAGGATGGGCAGAAGGCATACATTTTCATCCACACGGTTCCGTACGAAGGTTCGGTTCTGTTAGTCAACCTGTTGACCTCAACGCGTTTGGTACGTAAGGGGTTCGAGGTTAGCATCGTCCTATACGGACCCGGAGTTCTCGCAGCCTCAGGCACTCGCGGTTATCCCGGCGTTGGGATGGCCGCATTCCCAGGTCACCTCGCCATCAATGAGCAGCTTAAGACGCTCATGAAAGAAGGCGCGAAGATTTACGCGTGTCGTTTTGCGATGGGTGCGCTTTACGGGTTCGGCGAAGATGATCTCATTCCAGGGGTTATCCCGTTCAACCCTCTTGACGTGCTCGACACTGCCTTGACGGCGTGGAGTGAGGGCGCATTCCAGATGAATACTTGGACCCTGTAAGTGCTTGGCCTCGTGGGTGTGGGACATTGTTCTACGCCCACGAGGCGGCGGGTCTTTACTTGTGAGAAAGGGGCCGTCAGGTCCCCAAAGATGAGGAGGGTTTGATGACAGAAATTCAACCGGCCAGCGGGGTGGCCGACATGGGTGGTGATTCTGGTTGGGGACGAGCCCCGATTATTGATCCCGACGAGGCGGTGTTTCCTGAGAAATGGGAGGGGCGGGCTTTTGCCTTAGCCCTTTTATCAATGAGGCTTTCTGGGTCAAATCTTGACGCGTTTAGGCACGCCATGAATCGACTAGATCGAGAGCGTTATATCGATGATGGTTACTATGGGCGGTGGCTGTACGGCGCCGAGAATTTATTGCTAGACAGTGCGATAATTGCACCGGGAGCAGTTGAGGCGAGAGCTGCGAATATCGCGGGGGGCCACGTGGACGAGCCACCTGCACCTGAATCAACTAAACCTGATTACGCCCCGACGGCGGCGGGATCGATTCGACAGATTGACGCTCCGCGCAAGTTCACTGTGGGCCAGCGAGTCCGGGCAAAAACGATGAATGCTCCAGGTCACACACGCCTGCAGAAGTACACCCAGGGACGTGTTGGGACAGTTGCCATTGCTGAACCAGCACAGGTTCTTCCCGATACGCACGCACATTTCATCGCCGAAAACGCCCAATGGGTATATACGGTGAGTTTCGATTCGCGTGAGCTATTCCAAGAACATGCGGAAAATTTTACACTTAATACTGACCTGTACGAGGACTATCTGGAGGCTGCATCATGAGTAACGCACAATCGTCGAGTGACCGGATCCCTATTAATCTTCGGACCGAGGCCCTTGAGCAGCTTCTGGTAGAACGTGGTCTCGTTGATCCACAGGTGATGGACACTTTTATTAAGACTTACGAGAAAGACGTGGGACCACTTAATGGAGCCCAAGTTGTTGCCAAAGCCTGGACGGATCCCGAATTTAAGCAGCGGCTTCTCGAGGACGGCACGGGTGCGGTGGCAGAATTAGGGTTCAAAGGCCCTCAAGGTGAGCATCTCGTTGTTGTGGAGAACAGCTCCGCGGTACACAACGTTGTTGTGTGCACTTTATGTTCGTGCTACCCATGGCCACTACTAGGCCTTCCGCCCGCTTGGTACAAAGATCCGGCCTATCGGTCACGTGTCGTGCGAGAACCGAGAACGGTGCTGGGTGAGATGGGGCTTGAATTGCCCAAAGATACTGAGATAACCGTGTGGGACAGCAGCAGTGAGGTGCGATTCTTCGTGTTACCTCAGCGGCCCGCAGGTACTGAAAAGTTTTCCGAAGCTGAGCTCGCTGCTCTCGTGACGCGTGACGCCATGGTGGGCGTAGCTCAGGTGAATGCGTGATGACTGCGACGATAGATTTTGATATTGATGGTCCGGCAGCCCCACCTAGGTCCAATGGCGAACTGGTTTTTGAGGAGCCGTGGCAGAGCCGGGCATTTGGCCTCGTCATGTCTTTGCATGAATCAGGTGCTTTCACATGGGAAGAATTTCGCGCTGAATTAATTTCGGCGATTGCCGCTTGGGAGGAGCAGGAAACACCGGGCGAGGAATACTCCTATTACCAGTGCTGGGTGACGGCCTTGGAACAGGTAACAGTGCACAACGAATTGGTTACTACAGGTGATCTGGCAGGCCGAGCGCGAGATCTTGCACTGCGCCCAGCCGGGCACGATCACGGCCATGATCACGACCATGATCACGACCATGATCACGATCACTAGTGGGGTTCTCGACCAAATTTCTCCAGTACCTCACGATAGATGTCACAGTGTCGGGTTGCCGAAGCGTCCCACGTGTAACCAGCGAGGACAGATTGGCCGCCCGCGATCAGCCGGGACCTCAAATCCTTGCTCAATAGAATGGACTCGATTGCTCCAGAAATCGCCTCTGGATTCCCTGTTTCCGGGAGCAGCGCACTTACGCCATCGGTAAGAAATTCTTTGAAAACCGGGATACTGCTTGCGACCACTGGAAGGTCCGCGGCGAGACCCTCGAGAGCAACTAGCCCAAACCCTTCTTTTGTGGAGGGATAAGCAAGGACATCTGCAGAACGGAACCACTGGCCAAGGGCTTGCTCATCAACCGTGCCCACGGTGATCACATCGCGACCGAGTTCCAAACCTAGCTCTGGCAACAGACCTAGTGCGTCTTGTCGGTAGTCCTCGTAGTCTTGGAAAGAGTGGCCCCCGAGTATGACCAAGTGAACTCGGTGGCCGCGACTTTTGAGTATCCCCATTGCTTGAAAGAGTTCGCGACTGCCTTTGCGTGGCTCGACTCCGCCTACCGCAAGAATCATGCTCCCGTCGGTGACTCCTACGGATTCTCGTAAGGCCATCTTTTGCACATCTGAGATCTGCGGAAACCGTTCCGGTCGCACGCCATTAGGAACAATGTCAGCGGGAACCCCGTAATCGTCCTGAAGGGTTGACTGCCAAGTCTGACTGACAACGAGAATCCGGTCCGGGTCTACGATCGCTTGTCGCTGACAATCGATAAGCGCCTGAGTGGTGAAGTCATCTACATGGTGAACAGTGCGGATGACCGGGATGATTGGTCCGGATCTGGACACCGCCATAGCAGCCCGACCCGAAATGCAGTCCTGTGCATGGATGAGATCAAACGTGTCACGGAGTCCGGCTAGACCTTCGGCCATCGAGGCAACCGACGCGAAAACTTTTTCATCCAGGCTCTGCGCCTGATCCACTGCCGGAAAAAGGGTGAACGGGACCGAGGTCGGTCGAAAAAAAGAAGTTCCGGGTGAACCCAAGGCAAACAGATGAACATCTACCCCCTGGCGACTCAGGGCCTCTGCTAATTCAAGGGAATGGACAACACCACCACGCGGTTTGGTGGAGTAGGTGAGCAGAGCTAAGCGTCCGGCGAAAGTCACTCCGCAAGTGTTTCATGAGACGTATCGCGGTCTGCTAAGTGCGCTGCGAGGATCGCGGCGCGGGCGTTGGTCGCGGGAACCAGGCATCCCGCTTTGGAAAGGGCAGCTACTTGGGACGTGTAATGCTGGGGGTCTGCATCGGTTCCCAATACGTATACGACGATTTGGGGTCCACCGGCTTCCATGATCCGCTGACAGATCGGAGCGAACACGGCCGCTGGATCAGGGTGAGCTCCATGCCCCAGGACTAGGTCCATAAGAATAACGGCAACCTGAGGGTCCGCACCTGCTTCTTCCAAAAATTCTACGCGTGCGACCGGGTCGATCATCGGATGTGGTCGCCCCCGCGTGTACTCCTCCTCACCGAGATCTAGCAGCGTGCTGCAGTTAACAGGCGCGGGCATACCGAGTTTCTTATCGATAGGAGTGTTGGAATACACCGGTGACGTAAAGGTTTCGGCAAGAATAACAAGAGCCTCGTAGCACAGGGTTCCACCGGAGTAGAGACCCCGGATCAGTGTGCGATCTGCCGAAATCTTGGCCAAGGCTGAGGCAACATCCGGACCCGCTATGGCCGAGGTGTCAGGGAGCGACTCACCGAGGACCTCCAAAGTGCGCAGTACGCCAGATTCGAGAGTGTTGGCGAGTATCACACCCGGCGGAGTGACAGTGGTCATATCTATACCCATAAAGGCTGCAACCATTGGTGAACCGTCAGCCAGAGCCATGACCTCTCTAGCAACGCGCTGGCTGGGAGGTTTGGACACGAAAAGAATAACCTCGGTCTGCGGATCGTTTCGCAAGGCATGAATGGCAAGTCGGGCCATGCGCCCGTCGATCTCGTCACTGAGGTCGCGACCGCCAAGACCGATCACGTGAGACACGCCGATACCCCAGCGGTGAAGCAGAGCCATCACTTCCTGGGCTCCAGTACCCGCTGCGGCTACCACACCTACAGGTCCTTGGCGCACAACGTTTGCAAAGCCCAGTCCGGTACCGGCAAGGGAAGCAGTCCCGGCTCCAGGTCCCATTACGAGAAGGTTCCGAGCGGCGGCATGATCCTTGAGGGCGATCTCATCTTCGGGGGTGACCCCGTCGCTGAAAAGAAGAACATCTAGACCCTTGGTCAGGGCTTTATGTGCTTCGAGAGATGCATACTCCCCTGGCACCGAGATAATGGCGATAGTTGAGTTTGGTTGACGAGTGAGCGCCTCATCTAGGGAAGTAGGGGACTCCTCCACCATCGGATTAGCTTCATTGCGGGCGGCAAACATCACCTGGTGGGCGCTTTCGATTGCAATTTCTCCACTGCTGGGATCAACGGATTCAACTGCGATAAATAGGTCACCGGGGCCAGCCCCCGTGAGTTCGGCGCTGGGGAATCCTCGGGAAATAAGTGTCTCGACGTTCGCCACCGTGCTCATCGCCGCCGAAGCCCACTGGACTCCCTCACACTGCTCCATCTCCCGCGTTCCCGACATCTGCAGCACCGAGTCAAGATAAGTGTCTGGGTACATGTTGATAGTAAATATGAGAGTCACGCAAGAGCTCCCTGTCTTGGTAACCCGCGGATCTCTCGAACGATCCGGGTCCCAGGCGTTTTACCTTTTCCTAATGCTGAGGCCATCGACGAGGCGTCGGTTATAACGGCGTAGCCATCACTAGCATCGATGAAGTCGAGGGCAGCCTCGACCTTGGGGCCCATGCTGCCGGCAGGAAATTGCCCCTGCCCTGCGTACTCCCGCATTTGTGCTGCATCCGCCAAATGAATTTCTCTTTCGGTAGGTTTCCCGAAGTCCGCGAGGACGCATTCGACACCGGTGACGAGAAGGAGAGCGTCAGCCTCAAGATATGTGGCGAGTAAAGCGGCACTCCGATCCTTGTCGACTACAGCTTCGATTCCCACGAGTGTCCCATCATGTTCTGCGAGAGGGATCCCACCGCCACCGCCAGCGACGACTAGATACCCATCCTTTGAGAGTCTGGATATTGCGTCCCCTTCCACAATTGCTTGCGGGCGAGGTGATGGAACGGTAATGCGGTACCCGCGCCCAGAATCTTCAACGATCGGATGCCCAGTGAGGGCTGAACGCGCCTGGGCCTCGTGAAGTGAATAAAAAGGACCGATAGGTTTCGACGGCCGATCGAAGGCCTCGTCCTGCCTGTCAACGATCACGTGAGTAACAACTCCAACTACCGGTCCGAGTTGTTGATGGTGGGTACTGAGCAGCGCCATTTGGATCAGGTGCCCAATTAAACCTTGGGTCATTGCTCCCAGCGCAAATAACGGCTGGCCAGGCACCTCAGGGGATCCGGCATGCTGCTGGATAGCCAGGTTTCCCACCTGCGGGCCATTTCCATGTGTGATCACCACTCGCCAACCGGCTTCGCGCAGTGCGCACACGGACGCGGCCATTTCTTGGCAGTTGGCGAGCATTTCGGGGTATGTCCCGCCCTGCCCCTCACGTGTGATTGCATTTCCTCCCAGGGCAACGACAGCCAAAGGTGCCGGTGTGGAAAGCATCAATGTACATTTCCTTTCGGCTCGGGTGCACTTAAGGGAATCCCCGGACATACTTTATCCGACAGAGAGATCATACTATAGTAAATACAGTGTGCCGGTGGAGAATGAGGCGATGGAAATGAATGAAGTGCCCCCCGCAGGTCTGGACAGTGGCGACGCATTGGCGGCCCTGGTTGTCCGATTCACTGAAGCGGAACGACAGCTTTACCCGTTGGCCCTAGTTGACCCAGACATCTATCAGCGCTCGGTCCGCCTCGTTGGACTGCTCGGAGATTTCCTTTCTGAGCGAGCCCTAAATGTCAATGATCTGGCGAGTATTCGCGTCCCTGCACTTGCCCGACTCCACGGTGTGGCCAGTAGCCAGGGAATTGTCTTGACCAATCTTGATGACCAACTCATAGTAGATGCGGCGCTGGCCCAGCATTACCGCGTCTTGCTTGCCCAGGGTGTTGATGACGAGGCAGAGATGATCACTGACCGCGCCAGGGCAGCTGGCGAGAAATGGGCGCCCATTCAAACCCCGGACAACGGAACACTCGGATTCGCCATGTCCCATCAGTGGGTTGACCTTCATTTGAGCTCCGGGACCCGACTGGTGCGCTCAGTCGATGTGGACCAGGCCACAGGGTCTCCCATTTTCCGGATCGAGGTTTATCCGGGGAGCCAATTAGAGGCTTCGCTGGTGTTGGAAATGAACAATCGTCAGGAATGGCTGGACGAAGCTGAGGCGATACGCGCGGATATGGGGTAATTGTCAAGTCGTGGACAGATTTTTCTGTTTCCACTTTCAGACACAAATCTTCTCCTATAATGTGGGGCGTAGTGGAGTGACATGTGCATCACAGACGAGGGGAGAGGCAGTGCTTGACACTTTGGATTACGCGAGAGTCTATGAATCCATCGAGGCAGATGGCCGAGTTATCTCGGGCCAACCCGGTTCATGGGATGTCAGTAGCCTGATCATGGACGTTCAGGCCCGTGGTTTACGGGTCGAGGCAGAGATGGAGCGTCGAACAGGTGGCGCCGGTCCCACAGACGCGGGAATGCTGTGGATCGAAGGCTATCCGGTGACGGCTCCGACTGGGAATTCAACCTCTCAGGATTCTCCGTACCTACTCAAAGCTGAGGACGACGGCTACGGAATTTACCGTGGGCTGCTTCGCGTAGCGTCGGCACGCGCCGAGCGTAGGCCGCGTTTCTACGATCTCACCACCGCAGACGGGATCTCGTACGAGAAAATCGCACTCCTTCACTTGGATTCGCTGGCGAGCACTGTCGTCCAAACATGTGCATATTGGGGTAACGCTGACCAATGCACTTTTTGTGGGATCGGCGTGTCACTTGACTCTGGGCGGACAATCGTCAAGAAGACTCCAGAGATGCTCGCTGAAGTTGCCGTGGCTGCTAAGGAACTTGATGGCGCTGTTGATGCGACTTTGACAACGGGAAGTTCGCGCGGGGTAGATCGCGGAGCTCGCTATGTGGCAAAATGTGGGCAGGCCGTCAAAGAGGCCAGTGGGCTACCCGTCGAGGTTCAATTTGAGCCCCCATTAAAGCTTGATGTGATCAACGAAGTTGGCGATATGGGGATCGATTCGGTGGGAATACATGTCGAGACTTTTGATCCGCAGGTCCTGGCGCGGGTTGCCCCGGCAAAGGCTGCTACCGGAATTGAGTCGTACTTTGCTGCGTGGGAACGTGCGGTTGCCGTTTTTGGTGAAGGTCAGGTCTCGACGTACGTCATCCTCGGAATGGGTGAAGACCCAGAAATCACCATAGCCGGCGCGAAGCGAGCTATTGATCTAGGCGTCTATCCGTTTATGGTGCCACTTAAACCGGTCGCCGGGTCGCTGATGGAAGATTGGGCTTCCCCATCGCGTGAGTACGTTGAACCCATCTATCGCAGAGTGCAGGCGTACATGTCCATGCGTGGGATGGACGCCACCACTGCAAAAGCGGGATGTGCCCGCTGCCAAGCATGCTCTGGGCTTGCCTCACTTGAGCCGCGTAAAAATTCAATGATTCCCTTGCAAATCATTGACCGATAATCCCTTCATAAGGATAATTCTTGACCAAAACTAGTGGACGTCAGGGAGACATCACCAGCATTGTGACTGTTGATGATCGCCTGCGCCGACGTGAGCATTTTGACATTCGATACGACGTATTCGTTGATGAGCAAGGAATCTTCACGGACACGGACGAGGACACTCGCGATAGCGACCCGAGCACGATCCACCTGATTGGTCTCATAAATGGGCGGACCGTGGGTGCGGTCCGCCTGTACCCCCTTGACGTGGGGTGCGAGCAATGGCAGGGGGATCGGCTTGCGGTTCTCAAGGCGGACCGCTCTTCTCGACTTGGTTTTGAACTTGTGCAAGAGGCGGTTGCTCAAGCGTCAGCTAATGGTGGGTTGGTCATGCACGCGCATATCCAATTGCCCAATGTTCGATTCTTCGAGTATCTAGGGTGGCACCTAGAGGGTCCCGTAGAAACGTATGCGGGAATCCTGCATCAGCAAATGGCCATCAATTTAAAAAGAGAATCTTCTAAGTCGGCTTAGTTGCTCGAGGCTCGACGGATCCGCTGCGCACATGCATTTTCAGTCCATCTTTGCAGGCCTAGATCAGAGAATAAGGATGAATTGAGAAGCTATTAGTTTCGATGAGCCGTGAATGCTTCGGCAAAATCTACAACCTGAGTACCGACTCGCGTGAGCGCGGCATGGGCTGCGAGATCCTCAAGAGTCCCGTCTGCACTGAATTGGGTTTCCGCAGTGTTGACCGCTGCCCCCATGGGAGTCGGCCAACCCCGGAGTGCATGGGTGATTTGTCGCAACTGATGCAGTGTTGTTACGGACGCTTGCCACCCATGTGCGACAGCCACGCATCCGACGGCGCGCCCATCAAGATAGGGACGCCTCTCACCGGAAAGATCCTCGAGGTAGTCGATTGCATTCTTGATCAAACCACTCATCCCGCCGTGGTAGCCAGGACTGGAAATCAGCACACCATCTGCGTGTCGAATCCGCTCAATCAGGTGAAGAGATTCCGCTGCGCGCTCGGTACTTTGGGTGTCGTAAATGGGCATTAACAGGTCAGTCCCGGTGATGAAACTCACCTGCGCTCCGGCATCTTTAGCTGCTTGAGCGGCAATTCGCAGTGCTTTTTCACTCGATGAATTCGGACGCGTTGTTCCACCGATTGCCACTACTTGAATTCCTTGGGTCACGTGTTCTCCATATTTCGACAAGCCGCTGACACCTGTGCCAGCCGCTTTCCTTGGGTAAATGCCGCTGCCAGGTGGGAAGTGTTCCCAGCATTGCGACTGGATGCGTAATGAGATGCGCCGTAAGGGTTCCCACTGTATTTGCGCACCTGTTCATCAGGGTATCCGAGTGGCATGATCAGCGTTCCCCAGTGGTAAAAAATATTGTTCATCGCGAGAATCGTTGATTCGAGCCCGCCGTGCTGGGTTGAGGCACTAGTGAAGGCGGTTCCCACTTTGTTGTAAAAAGCACCCTGCGCCCATAGCCCCCCGGAAGTATCCAGAAAAGCTTTGAGTTGGCTCGCTGGACCGCCGAACCTGGTGGGGGACCCCAAAGCGATGCCATCTGCCCAGACAAGGTCCTCGAGCTGGGCAAGTGGGTCGCCAGGTTGGTCAGCAAACTCCTGCCAGCCAGGATTACGTGCGATCGCTTCGGCGGGCGCGGTTTCCTCCGCGTGTCTGAGGCGAATCTCTGCGCCAATACTTTCCGCACCTCGTGCAATTTCGTGAGCGAGCCGAGCGACATTTCCGGTAGCCGAGTAGTAGATCACCGAAATCTTTGGCGGGTTAGCCATGCATACTTCGCTTAAGAGTGTGACTAGGGCTCTCCCCGTATTTTTCCCGATATATTTGCGAAGTACGCCCCAAGTGCGTGAAGCCAACGCTGTACATCAGTGATGCCACTGTGCGTTGATCAGAATCAGAAGTAAGTAAGGCGCTGTGTAGTTTTGACAGTCGCACATCTGTGAGCAGCTCAATCGGAGTCATCGAGAATTGGTCTTGAACGCAAGCTTGAAGCTGACGAACGCTCAGAGCCACTGCGGCAGCAAGATCAGCCACAGTAAGCGGCTCACTAAAATGAGTGTCTATCCAGTCAATAATTATTCGACCGCGATGTCCGTCAACTGTAGACGGTGCCGTTGAGTTTTCGACAGCCAGAATGAGTGCGTTGAGCAGGTTGTCTTCCATTACTTGTAGAAAATTTTCCACCACTAGTACCGGTGTTTCAGCAGGAATCGCTGATGCCAAATTCCACAAACTACGGCAGGTGTGAGTGAGCCACTGGTTCCCAGCCGCCATGCCAAGATCGGAATTAGTGCCCAGCCTGGAATTTTCGGTATGTGACTCACCGAGGACTTTGATTTTCTGTGTGTGTAGTTTCTCCTGATCACTCGCAATTATCAGTGCACCAGCCCAAGGGTCTGGATTCATGACCGTCACGTTGGATTGGGAAAGCAGGAAACCACTCGCGAACTTTTCAGGCTTGACGTGATAGTCGCGGCTCACACCCATGGGCCCTAGTGGAATAGTGGCGACTACTCGGTCGCCAGTAGGAGGAGCCTCGACAGTCACGTTCCCCCCGTATCTCACGAATACGAAGCGAGAAGTAGGCATGGTGACCATCGCTACTTTGCCGTTCAGGGACGACTCACGCGTGAATATTTCGTGGGGCGTTGTTCGCCGCGCAACTTCGTCGCGCAGAACTGTGGCATGGGTGCTCGTCAGATTAAATACCGGAGCCATCGAATTTGGCACCTGAAACCTCCTCGCGTCCCACCTAGGGCAACCGTGATGTCTTAAGGAGATTTTAGGTGTTCTGCGGGCAGTCCGTGTGCTATTCAAAGGTTTCCCCGATCAGTCACAATTTAGCGAGGGAGGCGAACTCCTTTAGCTTCAAGTCGTGGGAGGACTTCCTCTGCAAAATACGGAAGTTCCGCTGCGTAGTCAAAGAACGACAGTGTCATTCCACCGAAACCTGCCTTGGCGAATCTCTCGATTTCGTCAGCTACCTGATCCGGTGTTCCGATGATCGGACAGGAACCGTGTCCTCCGGCAAAGCGATTGCGGAACATGGACAGCATCTCGGGTGTAAATGACTGAGCATGCATGCCTTGAAGGGTCATCAGATTGTCCACGGCATCCCAGTCGGCATTCTCCTCCGCGTAGTAGTGCAAAAAGTCGTTTGCTTCTTTTTCAGTTGGTCGAACCACGCAATACCCCAACGTAAATACACCGGCCTGGCGGTGGAATTCTTCTTTGGCCTGGGTAGTCACAGTTTTGACAACCTCCGCACCATCCTCGGGCCCGCCAACAATTGTGAAAACGAAGTTCGCATTCCGTGCAGCAAATTCTCGGCCTTGCTTGGAAGATCCGGCATTCAGAATCGGAACCATGCCGTCATAGGGCTTGGGCAAACTTTCCACGTGCTGCAATTGGAAGAACTTGCCATCCCAGTCAAAGGATCCTTCAGTCGTCCAAATCTTTTTGACGATGTCAAACCATTCTTGGGCTAGCGCATAGCGGTCATCATGATCTTGGGGTAGGTCTACTCCAAATGTTTCGTATTCGGGTTTATTCCACCCGGCAACAACATTGAGTCCGGCTCGCCCTTTGCCGACTTGATCGACGGTCGCCATTTGTTTTGCCGCTACAACCGGATGGTTGTAGGCGGTATGGATTGTTGCAAATATCGAGATTCGTTTGGTGCTCGCCAGCAGGCTTGCCGCCCACACGGTGGGGTCGAGCACTGAGCCGTGGAAATTGGTTTCGCCGCCATAACCGATCCATCGAGCTATGGGCAGGAGAAAGTCAATTCCGACTTCATCAGCGATCTGGGCGAGGCGCAGATTGTCATCCCAGCTGGCACTCCAGCGATCAGGTGCCTTGGTTACCGCCATCCCTCCCGAGCAATTGGGTGAAAAAAGTCCGAGTTTGAAATCTTTGCCGTCAAGAATTGCTTTGACCATGTGGCTTCTCCTTAATTGGTACCAGTCGGTACCCCCCAGTCTCAACCGGCCTCGCTAACGGGTCTATCCCGATCGCGCGGGAAAATATCCAATTTGGCACCAAGTAAGAGGACCAAGGCGCAATCAATCCTTTGTAGGTGCGTGGCCTTTGACAGATTCAGTGGGAAAGCGCTCCACAACGGAATCGAACTTATCCGTGGTGGCTTTACCGAGATCGATCTCCAATACATCGGCTAACCGGACGAGATACAGGATGATGTCCCCCATTTCCTCTCCCACCCGCTGATGCAATTCTGGTTTCGCTACCAGGTCTTTTGCTTGATCAGCGGGGAGCCATTGAAAAAGCTCGGCAAGTTCACCGACCTCACCCACCAGTGCCAATAAAAGTGACTTCGGGTCATGAAACTGTTCCCAGTCCCGATCTCGGGAAAAGTCACCCATTAATTGACGGATGTGATCGAAAGAATCCTGATGAGTGGTCTTAGCCATGGCGAAAGTCTGCCTTATTCGCGGGATCCGAGTTTGCCACTAGCGTGTGTGCACTGCGGAACGCACAGCGGCAGGAACCGGTATGGGCTGTCCGGAATCATCGATGTTGACGTACCGCGCGGTCCCGGTGAAGACCGCCTCGCCGTCTCGGGTGATCGAGTAGGTCAGCACCAGACTCGTATTACCCACATGATCGCACCGTACGTCCAAGTCGAGAACGTCATCGATCGTTGCGGTTGACCGGTAGGTCGCGTCCATGTGACCGAGGGCACCATTAAAAGGCACCGCGTACAAAGCCTCCGGTGGCAAACCCAGGGCCCGGAAGTATTCGGTGAAGGCTTCATCACAGATGTCTAGGAAGCGGGAGTTGAGCACGACCCCCGCGGAGTAGACATCCCGGTAGCGGACCCGGTAGTTTCCCACGTTCATAGCTAGCGCGTCATCACGATCTTGCCGCGCATGGATCCCTCGATCATCGCCGAGAAACCCTCGCGCGCGGAGTCCATCGGCAAAGTGCGATCGATAATCGGGCGGACGCCGGATTCAGCGAGCAGCGCCAGGAGGCGACTGAACTCCTCGCTGGTTCCCATGGTCGACCCGACGACCCGCAATTGCAGAAAGAAGACCCGGTTCAATTGCGATGGTGGCATCGCACCGGATGTCGCACCGGACACGACGATCGTGCCGCCGGGGCGCAGGGACTTCAGGGAGTGATCCCACGTAGCTTCGCCCACCGTTTCAATCACGGCATCAACTTTGTCCGGGAGGCGCGCACCTACCTCGAATGCTTCATCTGCACCGATGGTCTTTGCCCACTCACCTTTGGCTGTATCGCGCGAGGTCACCCACACCCGCAGTCCCATGGCTTTACCCAGCACGATTGCGGCGGTGGAGACACCACCACCTGCGCCTTGGATCAGCACAGTGTCTCCCGGTTGGGTTCCCGATTTGGTGGACAGCATTCGGTACGCGGTCAAATAGGCGGTCGGCAAACAGGATGCCTCCTCAAAGCTCATACTTTCGGGCAGCGGGATTAGGTTGCTGGCCGGTACGCGAACCCGTTCAGCGAAGGTGCCCGGGTAGACCTCGCTGAGCATTGAACGTTTCGGATCCAGTGTCTCGTCACCACGCACCGGTGTTCCGATCACCGCATGGACAACCACACGCGTTCCATCGGGGGCGATGCCGGCGGCATCGGTTCCCAAGATCATCGGGACCTGTTCCGCACGCAGGGCCTGTCCGCGAAGGGCCCAAACGTCGTGGTGGTTAAGGCTCATCGCCTTGACCTCGACGTCGACCCACTCGAGTGGCGTCGGTTTCGGTTCGACGTCTCCGATCTCTAAGACAGAAAGCGGATCGTCTGGGTTTATGCCGGCGGCGTAGATGGAATACATACGAGAAAGCCTAGCGGTGGCAACTCTTGTGCACAGTTCGAATCCGGATTAGGCTGCCACAGCCGGCTCATGCCTTACAGCGTCGTTCTTACCTCTCCCGTCACCGGTGCCTCTCACAACTGGAGCGCTCTCATGTCTGGTGCATTCAGTTATCCGTGATCGCCGGCACCCAAGGAGCACCATGAGCACAGTTGAGTATTTGTTGCCAGCACCCGAGCGCATCGCGCATCGCAACGTCAAGGGATTGATCGATCCAGATTCGGTAGTTGTCGTTGGTGCCAACGCACGGCGGTCCACCGTAGTTGCTGAGGCAATCGCCGGTCGAAACAAGGCGTACTTGGTTCATCCTTCTGGGGATTCGATTCTTGGCGAGGACGTCTATACCTGCGTGGCGGAACTGCCGGAGAAACCCGAATGCGCGTTCATGCTCGTGGGGCACGAGGTGGTCCTGGAGTTGGTGCGTGAGGCACTCGAGTTCGGCATCCGAGCTTTCGTCATTCCTGGACTCGGCACGGAAGCTGGCGCCCGATCCACGGAAGTCGTAGCCCAAGTTATCGAACTTGCCGACTCCTACGACGCCGCCATCTTGGGTCCCAACTGCATGGGCATGGCAGTGCCCAATGGCGGTTCACTGTATGTGTCGAGTGTTCCGAAATCTTTTCGCCGCGGCCACGTCTCGGTGATTGCCCAGTCCGGATCTATTGCTGATGCGATGTTGAATTGCGGACCACGAATCGGATTCCGAGCCGTGTTCTCAACCGGATCTGAGGGAAACCGCGACGCCGCTGATCTGCTCATGGGGCTCGTTGAAGATGACGAGACTAAGGCGATCGGTCTGTTCGTCGAAACGGTCCGCCGGCCAGAAGCTTTCGCCGATGCCCTTCGCGCTTGCGCGGAAGCTGGAAAACCGGTGGTGTGTATGAAAGTAGGACGTTCGCGGATTGCCGCACAAACCGCCCTGGCCCACACCGGCGCAATGGTGGGTTCAAGTATTGCGTTCACCAACTTCGTCCACCACCATGGTGGCATCGAAGTGACCGACACCTCAACATTCATGGAGGCGTTGGAGATTCTCGGCCAACCCAAGTGGCCGTCGGGTATTCGCTTGGGTGCCATCTCCGAGTCTGGTGGTGAATGCGGAATGTTGGCTGATGCCGCAGAGCCAACCGGGTTGGAATTCCCGCCAATGCCGTACGAACTCGTGGCGTCACTGCAAGAGCGGTTCCCGAATTTCGTGAACCCCCAAAACCCACTGGACGCTTGGATGGTCGATGACACCGAGGTGGTCTTCCCTGAATCGTTAGAACTCATGGCCCACTCGAGCGAGTTTGACATTTTGCTCGCACAAGTGGACATCACTCAGTACCGAGGAGACGTGGACAACGAGTGGTGCCTGGCCATCGTCCGCGGCCTGGCGCAGGCCACGAAGGATCGCCGGATCTTCCCGGCAGTAGCCACAGTGCACGTCACGGACCCGCCCCGCCGAATCGCGAACTTTGCTGCTTCCAATGGTGTTGCATTGCTGCGCGGCACCCGGGCCTCCGTCGAGGCTTTGGCGGCAGTATCGATGTGGCATCCGTTCACCAGTAAAGACCTTGATCCGCACGAAGAAGTGGATCTATCTGACCTACTGAGTCCTGGCGCGCTCAGTGAGCATGTGTCCGCCGAGATCATGGAACGCTACGGGATTCCGATGGCCGACCGTCGAATCGCAGAAGGACCCGAGGCGGCGGTTAAAGCGGCACAGGAACTGGGCTTCCCGGTCGTGGTGAAGATGAACGGCCCGGCCCATAAGGCAAGTTTGGGCGGGGTGGCTTTGGGACTTGATTCGGCCGAAGAAGTGGCCGTTGCCACACAAGCCTTCGGAGGCTCGGTACTGGTGGCGCAGGAGATCGCCGCGGGCCCAGAAGTGATCTGCGGGATGACTCGCGATCCACAATATGGACCGGTTATCGCCGTGGGTATTGGCGGACGCTACGCCGAAGCGCTGTCGTTGACCGCATCCTCACTAGCTCCGGTCACCCACGATCAGGCCGTCCGATTAGTGCGCAAAGCACCAGGAATCGCCAAACTCACCACCGAGGAGACATTCGACGCCATCGTCTACACGGTGTTGGTGCTTTCGCGACTCGCGATTGACCACCCGAGCATTATCGAGGCAGATATCAACCCGCTGATTCTCGGACGCAATGGTGCGGTTGCGGTGGATGCGCTGGTCGTGTGCGAGCAACCGCCCGAAGAGTGAGCGCACAGTCGGGGCCGACGAGGCCAGACCGGGTCCACGCGTGGGCGAATCGCAATCCTTATGCGTGCGCGTACACCGCTCACGAACGAGCAGTACGTGCAACCTTGATCAGCGTCGCCTGCGCCGATGTTGATTCGGAGCTCCCTTCAGAGAAAAAATGTGTGCAAATTCCGGCATTTCTCGCTGGTAATTGGACACATGCCCAGTAAGTACTGGCGACCAATTAGGAAGTGTGCCCTTGGGTAGTTAGAGTTCAGCAAGTGTCATTAACTATTTCTTCATCACGTCGTCCTGTCTGGCTTTCTCCTAAAGTGGCTCGAACCGAGATTCTCGCGGGACTGGTTGTGGCTATTGCCCTCATCCCCGAAGCAATCTCGTTTTCGATCTTGGCGGGGGTTGATCCACGAGTAGGGCTTTTTGCTTCCTTCACCATGGCGGTAACGATTGCCTTTACCGGTGGTCGACCAGCCATGATCTCTGCCGCAACGGGAGCGATTGCGTTAGTTGTTGCGCCGCTCGCGCGTGAATACGGTTTGGAGTATTTGGTGGCGGCAGTGATTCTGGGTGGAATCTTCCAAGTCCTACTGGCGTTTGCTGGTGTCGCACGATTGATGCGCTTTGTCCCACGTAGCGTGATGGTTGGTTTTGTTAATGCCCTTGCGATCCTCATTTTCTCAGCGCAGTTCCAGTATCTGATCGACGTCCCGTGGGTGGTGTACCCCATGGTCATCATTGGAGTCGGGATTATTTTTGTGATGCCACGCATCACGAATGCAGTTCCGGGACCACTCGTCGCCGTTGTTCTGATCACGTTGACCGTTGTTCTGATGAATATTGATGTTCCGCGTGTTGGTGACCAAGGTGAGTTGCCAGATAGCCTGCCTTTCCTGAGCATTCCAAGCGTCCCGTTCACTATCGAAACTCTTATGATCATCGCGCCATTCGCATTTGCGATTGCATTAGTTGGTCTTATGGAGTCTTTGATGACCGCGAAATTAGTGGATGACATCACGGACACTCACTCAGATAAGACCCGCGAGTCATGGGGACAGGGCGTTGCAAACATTGTCACCGGATTCTTCGGTGGAATGGGTGGTTGCGCAATGATCGGTCAAACCATGATCAACGTTCGTTCGGGTGCTCGAACTCGACTCTCCACATTCCTTGCAGGTGTATTCCTGTTAATCTTGGTGGTGTCATTGGGTGAGGTGGTAGCAGAAATCCCCATGGCCGCACTGGTTGCAGTAATGATTGTGGTCGCATATGCAACGTTTGATTGGCATAGCATGAGAACAATTTTGGCGATGCCCAAGAGTGAAACGACCGTGATGCTGTCCACCGTTTTAGCAACGCTCATTACCCACAATCTTGCAATCGGTGTAGGAGTGGGAGTTGTCACCGCGACTGTTCTGTTCGCCAGGCGCGTTGCCCACCTCGTTTCCATGGATCGAGTCCTTGAAATTGATCCGGAAACGGGTGCTGACGTGGTGCGTTACCAAGTGCACGGGGAAATGTTCTTCGCATCAAGTAATGATTTGGTCTACCTATTCGATTACACAGAAGATCCAGATCTAGTGATTATTGACTTAACCCAAGCCCACGTGTGGGACGCGTCAACTGTTGCAACCCTTGACGCGGTGGTGAGTAAGTATGCCCGTCGCCACAAGAGTGTTGCGATCGTGGGATTCAACGAGAAAAGCGCGGAATTCCATGATCGATTGAGCGGAACACTTAATATCGGCCACTAGTATCACCCTGAACCGATTGAGGAGCTGCACATGTCAATTGACCGTAAAAAACTCGTTGAACTTGTGCAGCGGGAACGCTCTTCGCATGAGTCACGCACCACTGGATCTCGCGGGTTGTACTCCGAGGCAGACAACCTTTTTGGTCGGGTGCCCATGACTTGGATGAACAAATGGTCTGGCGGTTATCCACTCTACTTGCACTCTGCCCGCGGGAATCGAATCGTCGATGTTGATGGAAACGAATATGTTGATTTCTCCTTGGGTGATACGGGCGCCATGGCGGGTCACTCACCAGAGCCAACTGTCACAGCGGTTCATCAACGCATAAGTGTCGAGGGTGGCATCACAACCATGATGCCAAACGCGGACGCACAATGGGTGGCCGCTGAACTCACACGTCGATTCGGATTACCGCTCTGGTCATTTAGTTTGACCGCAACGGATGCGAATCGGTGGGCACTGCGTATTGCCCGCCAGGTTACAGGAAAAGACAAAGTGCTCGCTTTTTCCCATTGCTATCACGGCGCAGTCGACGAAACCCTCGTCCGCACCGGCCCAGAGGGCTCAGCAATTTTACGCGAGGGAAATGTGGGGCCGGCAGTTCCCATTTCCGAAACGACCCGAGTCGCGGAGTTCAACGATCTTGAATCAGTGGAGCGTGCCCTCGCCCACGGTGATGTCGCGATTGTGATCACCGAACCTGCTCTCACCAATATTGGGATTGTCCTACCAGAGCAGGGATTCATGTCTGGTCTACGAGAGTTATGCACTAAATACGCTGCACTACTTCTCATTGATGAAACACACACAATTTCGGCCGGTTGGGGTGGTTGCACCAAAGCGTGGCACCTACAACCTGACATTTTGGTGATCGGTAAAAGTATTGGCGGGGGGATCCCTAGCGGTGCTTACGGCCTAACTCGAGAAGTTGCTGACGCAATCAAAGCCGCTGAGGACTCAGATCTTGTCGATGTTGGCGGTGTCGGTGGAACACTTGCAGGCAATGTTCTGAGCACTGCGGCCATGCGCGCAACTTTGGGTCAAGTGCTGACACCTGCCGCTTTTGACCACATGATTGCCATGGCGACATTGTTTCGCGAGGGCGTCGAGAAGGTCTTAGTGAGGTACGGCGTCCCTTGGTCAATTGCGCAACTTGGTGCACGCGCGGAATACCGATTCGTTTCTCCGGGTCCACGCACTGGAAGCGAGTCAGCCGCAGCATATGACGCCGACATCGAGGAATACCTGCACCTATTTATGAGTAACCGGGGGGTACTGCTCACGCCGTTTCACAATATGGCCTTGATGTGTCCCACAACAAGTGCAGCGGACGTTGAGTTACATACCGCGTTGTTTGACGCAGCGGTGTCTGAATTGGCCTAGCAAAAAACGAGGGCCGGTACGATTAACGCACCGGCCCTGAATAAGTAAAGAGCGCTACCTTTTGAGAAGAACCGGGCCTTTAGTGCGCACCTTGCGATTTGCAGGTATTGCTGAGCAGACTCCCATTCCATCAAGTTGGCACATTTGCTTGTATTGCTTGGCTGCTTTGAAGGTCTTCTTCTTGGTTTCGGAGTAGACGATCTGATTGACTCCACCACTTGTGCCGAACTTGCAAGTGACTTTACGCTTGGACTCTTTGCAACCCTTGTAGGTAGTTCCCACAATCCATTCCTGCAAAGTGTTCATTGCGATTGCACCGGGAGCTCCATCGTTGTATTGGATTCCCCACAGGTCGTTGTAGGGGCCCCACTGGTACATGTACACGCGGGAAACACCGAGGCGCAGTGCATCGAGGTAGGTCATTGCGGTCCAGTCTGCTGCTTTGGTTCCTTCAATATCCTGCTCGGGAAAGTCCGGTCCGGGCCCGCCCAGGCCGTAGTTATTTTCGGTGTCCCAGAGGGGCAAGTTAGGCGCTTTGGCCGCTTTAAGAAGCGCAATCCATTTGTTAGCTAGTTCCTGTCGGTCATTAGTGGTACCCAAAGATGACGGATAGGTGTGAGCAGACCAGACATCCACAGGCCAGTTACGCACCTTGAGTTCCCTGAGAAATTTTGGGTAGAACTTCTTGAGTGCACCATTTAGTCGCAGCCCGGTACTTGGTGCGACGATCGTCGCACTTGGATCGATGCTCTTAATAATGTCGTAAGCACGCTTGGTCAGGTCAGCCATTTGTGCGGGCGTTCCGGTGTAGAAGGTGCTGAGGTTTGCTTCATTCCATGGTTGGTAGTTCGTGATCTTGCCCTTGTATCGGGTTGCTACCGCACGAACCCAGTCATCCCAGTCGGCCATATTTGCTGGCACCCCGGATGCGTTAGGCGCTGGTAAGGAGATTGGGTTGCGCTGGTTGGTTGCCCAGGTAGGGGTTCCCGACAAAACCATCAGAATGTCAGTCACACCATTCTTATTTGCATCCGCGACCACGCTATCAAGGTTGGTCCAGTCAAAGACACCCTTGGATGTTTCAATATTGACCCAGGAAGTTGCATTGTCCCACAGCCGAAGCGACCCGAAATTGATAGTGGGCCAGACGCCACGTTCGGCGCCGTTCACGTGCAATCCGAAGAGCGAGTCTTGGATAACGGTGCCTTTGAGGTTCGCCGATGGATCCTTGATCCGCGCGGCTTGGGCAGGAGTAGCGACGGGGATGACAAGGGCTACTGCAATCAGGGAAGCGAGTAGGTTTCGAGTGGGTTTTCTCATCTCGACATTGTGTCATGGGCAAGGAAAAGGGATCTAACGGGTGCTTGTTATTCCAACCTGCTCAGTGCCACGACGGTCACGTCGTCGCTGCTCCAGCGTGGGGAAATCTCGCGTACATGAGCGACAAGTCGCTCCACGATTTCGGCCGGGTTTTGGCGAACTGGACCATCCAGCCCCCTAAGGATCTGAATAATCGCTTGGGTTTCCTCGGCGGTGCTGGCGGCGCCCTGACCCTCGAGGAGTCCGTCGGTCACGCCGAGAATGAGATCCCCGGGGGCGAACGGGTGCGTTCGAACCTCCCAGTCACCGCCCAGCGATGAAAGTAAAGGTCCGGTTGCGTCAAGACTGAACAGGTCTTTGTCGTGGGTAATCCCAATTGCCGGAGGATGGCCCGCATTGAGCCATTGCAGTTCATTAGCTGTGACGTCAACAGTAATCAGGAGAACGGTGACAAACAATTCATCGTGTTTAGTTGACTCAGCCGCGAGCTCTATAGCGTCGGTGAGTGTGAACCCCTTCGCCAGTGCCGCACGAATAATTGCCCGGACCCGGAGCGCAACCACATTTGCTGAGGGTCCGTGACCTGCAACATCAGCGATCATTAATGCAACGCGTGTGTCACTTATTGGAATGTAGTCCCAATAGTCTCCAGCTAGTACACCCTCGGCTGTGGCTGCCAAACCAGCGATTGCAATTCCTGGGCAGTGCAGTGAACTGTTGACTTGCATCTCAGCTCTGACCGCGGCAACCAGGGGGGCATCTTGGGTGAGTCCTTTGCGCGCAGCTGATGCTTCATCAATTTCACTGACGAGTTGACGCCTTAGTGACTCGGCATCTTTTGCCAGTGAAGAAAATTCAGGTGGTCCCAACGGTTCGATCGGATGCGTATGCATTGGATCGCGCGTCGAGAGTTGTAGATCCTTTCGGATATCCATAAGAGGGAAAATTACCCAGCGCTGGAAGTAAATGAAGTAGCCGATGAATCCGGCAACCAGTAGCAGACCACCCAAGATCAGGAGCAGCCCCAAGGTTCGGGCGCTTCCGGCAACGGCGTCACTCGCTTCCTGGCGTTGAAGTTCTATCTCGTCCTGTAACGCAATTGTGGCCGAAATCATTGCATCGTATGAAGCCCATGCTTTTGCCTTGTTGGTAAGACGGCTTGCCTTTGGTTGCTTACCATCAGCCATGGCAGTCAAGGTCGGTTCCGCATCGTCGCTGATCCAGGCTCTTTGCGTTGATGCCGATTTCTCAACCAGAGCGATCAGGGCTGGGTCTTCATTTGCGAGAACATCGAACAAATCGGTGCTCATGACATTTGTGGTCGAAATAGCACTTTGGTGGCTAGCAAGTGGAGCTTCATCACCGGTGAGAACGTAGTCCGCTAGGTCACCGGAGGCAGCAGTCTGGGCCAGCAGGAGAGAATCTGCCATTTGAGCAGCGGGGGTGAGTAGGTCGTTAATTTTCGACTGTGAACCTGAGACAGATATGAAGGTGCTGATCGCAAAAATGAAGCCAAGCAGGATGATTCCCAGCCCGCCAGCGGACGCAAAGAGGGCTCGTCTACGCAAAGTCACCTATTTAGGTTACTAAACGAAATTCCCGATTGGCGAGGACTTCGGGGATTTGAGCGTTTATGGTGGAGTTGTGAGTAAAAAGTTTCCCAAATCGGTCTATGAAAAGCACCTTTTGAGGCTTCAGGCCGAGTTAGTGACTTTGCAGGAGTGGACCAAAGTCGAGGGCAAGCGGATCGTGGTGATTTTCGAGGGGCGCGATGCGGCCGGCAAAGGTTCAACAATCAAGCGGTTCACCCAGTACCTCAACCCCCGACTTGCGCAAATTGTTGCCCTTCCCGCTCCGACGGAACGTGAAGTAGGCGAGTGGTATTTTCAGCGATACGTGCGGCATTTGCCCAGCAGCGGAGAGATCCGATTCTTTGATCGCTCTTGGTATAACCGGGCCGGCGTTGAAAAAGTTATGGGTTACTGCACGCCCGATGAACACCGTAGATTTCTCCACCAAGCCCCCATTTTCGAACGCATGTTGATCGAAGACGGAATCATTCTGCGTAAGTATTGGTTTAGCATTAGCGACTCCGAGCAAACCCGCAGATTCGAATCCCGAATCAAAGATCCTATGCGTCGTTGGAAGTTTTCCCCAATGGACAGGGGGTCGATCACGAAGTGGGAGGAGTACTCAAAAGCCAAAGACGAAATGTTTGTTCATACCGACCTTCCTGAGTCGCCATGGTTCGTAGTTGAAGCCGATGACAAGCGCGTCGCCAGACTTAACACTATTCATCATTTTTTGAGCACAATCGATTACTTCACTCCCGAATTGGAGAAACTGACCTTGCCTCAGCGTCCGGAAGCTACCGGTCATGTTCGCCCACCGAGGGAGCTCAATCACTACGTGCCCGATTTCGCCGGCACGCTGTTGAAGGATTAGCCGATACCCCCTAAATTGGGCCCGTGAGTACTCACGGTCCACGACTGCGCCCCGACCTCGAGGCGTTGCCTTCGTACAGAGCGGGTCAGCGTCCGCGTGCGCGAACCGATATCACCACTTACAAGATCTCCAGTAACGAGAGCCACCACGTACCGCTGGACAGTGTCCAAGCAGCGATTGTTGCCGCCGTGACCGACATCAATAGGTACCCTGACCCTTTTTCACGTGAACTTGTTGCCACGATTGCCGGACACTTCGAAGTTTCTTCCGAACACGTTTCATTGGGTACGGGAAGCGTCGCGCTGTGTGGACAGATAATTGCTTCTGCGGCAGGTCCCGGCGACAGCATTATGTACGCGTGGCGCAGTTTCGAGTCCTACCCCATTTGGACCGGAATAGCCGGTGCGAACAGTATTGAAGTTCCGTTGAAGGACGATGAAACCCATGACCTCGATGCAATGCTGGATGCACTTACTCCAGAAACCAGAGTGATTTTTATTTGTTCACCGAATAATCCAACGGGACAAATTGTTGACCGGGACGAACTTGAGAAATTTATTAGGCAGGTCCCGGTCGAGGTTGTGATTGTGCTGGACGAGGCGTACATCGAATACGTCCCCGAGGAGAAGAGAAGTGATTCACTCCGTTTGTATCGCGAGCACTCAAATATTGTAATCCTGCGGACCTTCTCAAAGGCATATGGTCTTGCTGGTTTACGGGTCGGGTTTTCAATTTCGCAGGAACCAATTACTCAAGCATTACGCAAAACGGCAATGCCGTTTGGGGTTTCCTCACTTGCTCAAGCCGCTGCGATCGCATCCATCAACGCGGAACCTGAGTTACTTGAGCGGGTCGCATCCGTAGTAGCCGAACGGGAACGAGTTTTTAGCGCACTTAACGCTGGCGGATACGAGCTTCAACCGAGTTATGCAAATTTCATTTGGATCCGGCTTGGGCCAGACACGAATAAATTACACGTTGCTTTAGAAGAAGCAGGACTGTCAGTGCGACCATTTCCCGGTGAGGGGTTACGAATTTCCATTGGAGAGCGAGAAGCGAATGACCGGTTTATTGAGGTTGCTCTGCAAGTAGCTGGCGGGTTCGGCGTTCGCCGCTAACCACGAGCGCAACTCCACCGACCACGATGGACAGGCCGACAACTACATCCAGACTGATAGGTTCTTTGAGAATCAAAAATCCTAGGGTTACTGCGACCATTGGGTTGACATAGGCGTGGGTTGTCACCAGTGACATGGGCGCGTTATTAATCAGCCATACGAATGCGCCATAAGCAATTGTCGAGGCAAATACCAGGAATGCCCATCCGGCCCAAGATTGTTGGGTAATGATGTCCAAATTCCATCTCTCCCCAATGAGGGCGCCCACCAGGGTGAGGAAAACGCCCGCAGTTGCGAGCTGAATGACAGCCGTAGTCAGCGGGTTTTTTGGTTGTTGATAGCTCGTAGACCGCCAACTAAAAAATGCCCAACAAAAACTACCGAACGCAATTGCAACAGACCAGAGTGCGACTTGAGTGTTACTCGCACCGCTAATCGGCACAGTTCCACCGGGAATGAGGATCAGGAAAAGGCCGATGAGGCCCACCCCAACACCTATTAAGGTCAGCCGAGAGGGGCGATCTCCTGCCCGGAGTCGAAAGAGAATAATCCACAGTGGCAAGACCGAGGCGATGAGGGCAGCGACGCCTGTGGGTACGTATCTCACTGCGAGCGACACAATTCCAATTGCTACGCCGAGAATCGTAACTCCCATGAAGACCGCGCCACGAACTTGCGGCCAGGTTACTGTGAATGCGCGCGGACCTTTGACCAGCAGCACGATCATTCCCAAAACTAGGGAAGCCGCAATAAAGCGTGTGCCGGACCCAATGAGTGGTGGCATAGATTTCACCATGAGAGCGATGCCCGTGTAAGTAGAGCCCCAAACGATCCAGAGAGTGATCAAAGGTCCCATGATTGTGCGGAATGGGGCTTCGGTTACTCCTCGAACATCGGCTGTCACGAGGGCAGCATGCCAGACTGATATCCCCGGTACCGGTGACTGTCTCGTAAGTGAGGCTTAGGACCAAAGTCCCGTGACTAGGGTCTGACGGCGCCTGGCGGCCAGTCGTGCACCGGCAAAGATCCCCACATGGACGTTTTGGATCTTTCCCGTTGGCAATTTGGCCGTCAGACCGGTGAAAACTTTTTTCACGTCCCTCTCGCGCTCGAAATTCACGGGATGGTTACCACCGTTCATGGCTCGTAGTAGAGCTAAAGGCGCAAAGGTTATCCAAGAAGAGCCGTGAGGTAACCATGATATTAAAGGGAAACACTTGAATGTGGTAGCCGAAAGAATTAAGTAGATGGCAGACTAGGAGCGAAAGGACACGCCTTGACAAGCGTGAATCACAATGACCATGACTCCGGCTCCACAACCACAAAACCCTATGGTGCAGTTACTCACGCCAGAGGGTGAATTGGTGACCCATGAAAGCTATTCCTTGGACCTTACCCACGCTCAGTACAAATCCCTCTACCGCGAAATGGTGTTCGTCCGAAGGCTGGATCAGGAGGCAACGGCACTTCAACGCCAAGGGGAACTTGGTCTCTGGGCCTCGTCGTTGGGTCAAGAGGCTGCTCAGGTGGGCTCAGCTTTTGCACTCGAAAAAAATGACTTTGCATTCCCGACCTATCGCGAACATGGTGTTGCCTGGATGCGCGGTGTGGACCCCATGAAAATCATGGAGGTCTACCGCGGAATTTCTAATGGCGGCTGGGACCCACTTGAGCATGGATGCAATAGCTACACAATCGTGATCGGTAACCAGGTGCTCAACGGAGTTGGTTACGCCATGGGTTGCACTCTGGATCAAAGCGAAGACGCCGTGATTACCTACTTTGGTGACGGAGCGACAGCTCAGGGTGATGTAAATGAGGGTTTCGTTTTCGCATCGACTTTTGACGCCCCGGTCGTATTCTTTTGCCAAAACAACCAATGGGCCATTAGCCAGCCAAGTGAGAAATTCGTTAAAACTCCGATTTACAAACGCGCAGACGGTTTCGGGTTCCCCGGTGTCTTGGTAGACGGAAATGACATCCTGGCAGTGATAGCCGTTACGAAGGCAGCCCTTGATCGGGCACGCAGTGGCGCCGGCCCAACCCTGATTGAAGCATTCACGTATCGGATGGGCGCCCACACAACATCGGATGACCCGACGCGTTATCGCCATGAAAATGATTTGCAAAACTGGAAATTACGTGATCCAATCGAGAGGCTTAAAGTCATGTTGGCGCGTAATGGAATTGCTGATCGAAATTTCTTTGATGCAATTGATATTGACGCGGATGCATGGGCGCACACCTTACGAGCTGCGGTTCGCAGCATGGGTGAGCCGGCACCCGAGTCGATCTTTGACAACGTATATGCCGATAGCCATGAGGCACTTGATGCACAGCGTGCTGCCTTCCTTGACTACCACGAAGGCTTTGCTGACTCGGGAGTGAAATCATGACAAACGAGCTGACTATTGCCAAAGCCCTTAACCAGGCATTGCGAACCGCAATGGAAGAAGACAGCAAAGTACTCCTTTTCGGTGAAGACATTGGGAAACTGGGTGGCGTTTTTCGGGTAACCGACGGGCTACACAAGGACTTCGGTGATCATAGGGTCCTTGACGCCCCACTTGCTGAAAGCGGAATTGTGGGCACTGCAATTGGGTTAGCCATGCGGGGTTATCGACCTGTTCTTGAGATCCAATTTGACGGCTTTGTTTTCCCCGCTTTTGATCAGATCATTTCTCAGTTGGCCAAGGTACATCGACGCACTAACGGCAGCGTGAAACTTCCGATCACGATTCGAATTCCTTATGGTGGCGGAATTGGTGCGGTTGAACACCACAGTGAGTCACCCGAGACTTTTTTTGCACATATTCCTGGACTCCGAGTCCTTACACCAAGTGATCCGCAGTCCGCATACTCCTGCCTGCTTTCCGCTATTCGCAGCAATGACCCGGTAATTTTCTTTGAGCCTAAGCGGCGCTACTGGGACAAGGGCTCGGTTGATCACACCCAATCTCCCGCGGATCCGTGGCGGGCTCGCATTGTGCGAACTGGTTCTGACGTCACCGTCGTTGCCTACGGACCTATGGTCAAAACTGCGCTGCAAGCTGCAAATGCAAGCGAATACTCACTTGAGGTGATTGACTTGCAATCGCTTTCACCACTAGATGACCGAAGTATTGCCGACTCGGTGGAACGAACTGGGCGGCTCGTGATTGTTCACGAGGCTCCGGGAAACCTGGGCTTGGGCGCTGAAATCGCTGCTCGAATTGGGAAGAGTTGCTTCTACAACCTTGAGGCTCCCATCGAGCGGGTAACCGGGTACGACATTCCTTATCCACCGAGCAAACTTGAGGAGCACTACCTACCCGATCATGACCGAATTTTGGTCGCCGTTGATTCAGCGATGGAGGCTTAAACGTGCCCATTGAAATTTTTCATTTACCCGACGCAGGTGAGGGTTTAACCGAGGCTGAAATTCTGCGTTGGCTAGTCGAACCCGGGGACTCAGTATCGGTCAACCAAATGGTGGTTGAAATTGAAACAGCTAAAGCAACTGTTGAACTTCCCATACCGTGGGCTGGTGTGGTCTCGGAAATCCACGAAGAAATAGGAGCGATTGTTCCCGTCGGCGCACAAGTAATTTCGATCGAAACGCCGGCTCAGCCCCAGCGCGAACCCGTCCTGGTTGGCTACGGAGTCAAAGAAGGCGACTCACTCACCCGCCGGACACGTAAAGCGTCAAATACAGAGTCAACAGCAAATTCGAACCGGGTTACCGCTAAGCCATTAGTGCGCAAGCTCGCAAAAGACCAAGGAATAGACCTGTCAACTCTGGTGGGAACGGGTCTCAATGGTGAAGTCACGCGAGAAGACGTCCAAGCCGCAATCGGTGGTGAAGCGGTACCACCAAGTGTCTCCCATGACCACGCTGGCGAACGCATTCCAGTGCGTGGTGTTCAACGCTTGATGGCGGAGGCTATGGTCGCCTCAGCATTTACCGCCCCCCATGTCACAGAGTGGGTCGAGGTCGACATGTCAAGGACGCTTGAAGTTGTGGAAAGAATGAGAACGCGCAGCAGTGAACGAATCACACCATTCGTGTTGGTGTCTGCTGCTCTGATCCGTGCGGCCCAAAAATACCCGCGCATTAACTCAAGTTGGATTGACACCAAGGATGGCGCTGACGTACTCATTCACCCCAATATTCATTTGGGTTTTGCTGCTGACACACCAAAGGGGCTTCTAGTTCCTGTGGTACGAAATGCAAACGCTGACAATCCCATGGCCCTCTCAGCCAGTATCACCACCCAGATGGACAAGGCGCGAGATGGTTCGGCGAGTCCGGCCGATCTCACCGGTGGCACCATCACGGTCACCAACGTTGGGGTATTTGGAGTTGACGGTGGAACGCCGATCATCACGCCCGGTCAGGCCGCCATTCTCGCTATGGGTCGGATCATAAACAAACCATGGGTAGTGAACGACTCGATTGTGATCCGGCCGATCATGCAACTGACTTTTTCTTTCGACCACCGAATAATTGATGGTGCACTTGGATCCCGCGCTTTAGCCAGTGTGGCCAGTTATTTGTCGGACCCAGCTCTAGACGAGTTGCTACTCAAGGACTGATCGGGGTCGCTTCACGGTGTGGATGCGAGCGCATTAAGAAACTCCTGCACTCGCGGACCTGATCCAGTTACTCGATTCGCAGTGACATCGGGGTCTACCCGTCCGCAGTATCTGTTAACAAAGTCAGCCCAAGGGATTTCGATATAGGTGATCTCACCGGTTGGCTCACTGACGAAAGCAGCCTTTCCTTCGGGACCAGTTGCGAGGTAGAGAGTTCCGTCGATGTCTGGTCCGGTGAAGACTAACTTTAAGGATTCATCCGCGGGTATTCCCATTTTCTTGCCCCAAATAAACGGCAGGGTCCCCAACATTAGCTGTGCTGCATCCTTTCCAGGGTTGCTCATGAGATTGGGCGGCGCGCCAATTGCAATTCGAACGTCTTGATCATGGGCCCAAATGTCGAATGCCCGCATGGCAAGGAACTGTTCTTTTGTTCGCTCACCTTTGACCCACGGCATGCTTAGAGTAGGTGACCGCGTGGAAAGAAAGTCAGAAAGATTGTTGGCGGCAGAAAGCATTTGTTGCAGTAATGCAGCTGGTGGGGTTCCACGCCTGTAGTCCACGCCGCGCTCGGTGAATTGATTAGATGGACCCTTGACATGGGGGAGTTGGTCCCATTGTGGTTCATGATCGGGTGCCAGTTCACCGACCGCCATAGAGTCAAGGTCAATTGTGTGGGCAACAAGGTCGGCCACGCTCCAGCCTGGACACGGGGTTGGGAGTGACCACTGTTCGGCAGTGAGTGGTTCTAAGGTGGCGTAAAAATCCAGAACGGCCTCAAGGTAGGTCTTCATGGGGTCAAGGGAGCTCTTAGTTTGAAGTAGATCGTCCATGTTTACAGTCTGCCGTATCCCTGGTATTTGTGCTGGTAATACACTCAAATCTATGGGCGTGAAGGTGACAGTGCTGCAAATTGATTGCTCAACCGCCGAGTCGGTTCCGAAACGAGTTGAGCGAGTCCTTGGGCTAATTGATCAGCAGGCGCCTGAATGCGAGTTCATGTTGCTACCTGAGTTGTGGAATGTGGGGGCATTTGACCTCGAAGCCAGCCGCGCGCATGCCCAACCAATTGACGGGGCGCTTCCAACAGCGCTTGCGCGCAAGGCACGTGAGCACGGAATCTGGTTACACGGTGGTTCCTTTTGCGAAAAAGCGGGCGCAGACTTACACAACACGAGTGTGTTGTTTAACCCAGAGGGCGAGTTGGCTGCCTACTACCGCAAAGTGCATGTGTTCACGTATGCACGTGAACAAGACACCATGACTCCGGGGAAAAATTACGTGATGGTCGAAACGCCGCTGGGATTAACGGGTCTTGCTACCTGCTACGACGCTCGCTTTCCCGAAATGTTTAGGGCAATGCGCATTGCCGGGGCACAAGCATTCGTGATTCCCTCTGGCTGGCCGATTCCTCGAATTGGCCAGTGGGATGCCTTACTTCCGGCGCGGGCTGTTGAAAATCAAGCATGGGTGATTGCATGTAATCAAACTGGTGTTCAGGGGCGGCACCAACTAGGAGGAAGTTCAGTAATCATTGATCCGCTCGGAAATGTCTTGGCGCACGGCGGGGAAACCGAAACCGTGCTTGGGGCTGAGATTGACATTCAGATTGGGAAGGATTGGCGGGCAGAGTTCCCAGCGATCGATGACCTCGTTGACTCACCTGTCATCACCGTTTAGTTAGTTCTTCACCCGGATCACGATCACAGGATTCTTTTTTGGATCCAGCCATCTCAGCAAATTTTTCATATACTTCTGGGGGACGGCGATGCACCCGGCTGTATTTTTCCCGTTGCTTACATGCAAAAAAATACCGCCACCCCGCGCAGTATTCGCACTTTGATCGGTTCGATTAATCCCATTCGATCCCTGAGTGATTTTTCCTTTGGGGAGATTAAAATCAAGGACTGCAACGTAGTTGTATTGCTTGCCATAAGTGGTAAGACGCTCAACGTAATTCCCGTAACTTAACCACTTCTTGTTCGTAGTTTGGAAAACGTTGTAGGTGCTGGGGACTCGTGGATTATAGGTCCAGGCGTCATAGTCGCCAACTTTTGTATATTTTAGTGAGGCACCGGGGTCTGGCTTAATGCCAAATGCCCACTTGATTGCGTAGGTTCCTGTGGGGGTTTTCCCGGTTCTTTGCTTGCGCTTGTTTCCAGAAACCAGGCCGCCGTAGCCCAGATTTGCTGTTGTGGAACTGTGAGTTGCTGTCCAGGTCTTGTTGTTCTTTTCAAATGTGCGCACGGTGCCGGTCGTTGCGTTCCACGATTTAGCCGTGACCAAAACCACTTGCTTGCTGTCGGTGATTCCGCTGAGAAGTACTGGTGCAGCGTGGCCGCTGGTTGGTGCAATAAGCCCAGACAGAACAAGGGGGAGCACTAGGAACGCGTGCCACGTCTTGGTCATGACTAGGAAACTACAGGAAAGCCTGCACTCTCCCAACCGGTGAGCCCAGATTCAAGTTCGAAAATACTGTTTACCCCAATGCTGGCCATTTGATCCACGGCCACTTGGGAGCGATTTCCACTTTGACAGTAGACCGCGTATACGCCGTCTGGATCAAGACCCATGATTTGATCTGCAAAGTCCGGAGCCTCAACGTTGTAGTTGACGGCGCCATCGATGTGACCCTGGGCGAATTCACCCGGGGTACGGACATCAATAATCGTGATGCCTGGGATTGCCACAACTGATGTAAAAGTGTTGGCGTCAACGCGCTCAAGGTTTGCGGGAGTCCCGACAGCCACGTCGGTCGGGACGTTCGCTGTGTCTGAACTTGAGCAACCGGCAAGGGGGGCGGTGAAAGCTAGGGCCGCGGCCGCGAAAGCAACACCAAGTCTCCAAGTTCTCATACCCCCTAGGGTATATCACTGGCTGCGGGTTTGACCCTTCGACCCTAGATTCAGAGATGCCAAATGCTCGTTGTACGCATTGAGTTCGGCATCCCCATCGCGCTCGGCTTGCCGATCCTTTCGCTTGGCATCACGCGCATCACTTCTGGACCACTGCACCATGATTGTGATCAGCGCCAAGAGCGCGGGAATTTCGGACAGACCCCAGGCGACCTGACCGCCAAACAGGGTGTCGGCGAGTGGATCAACCACCCAGTCTGGGCGCACGAGTGCGTACCACTCGATTGCCATGGGGGTTGTTCCCATCATTAAAATTACGCTAAAAAATGCGTGTACGCCAAGAGACAAAAGCAGCAGCACAATCCGACCCCAATACGGCAAAGGATGCGGCCTTGGATCAATTCCCAGCAGAACCCAGTAGAAAAGGTAGCCGGCAAGAATAAAATGAAGCTGCATAAATACGTGGCCAATGTGGGAGCCCATGAGCCAGCCAAAAGCGGGCGTCAGATACAGGCCATAAAGTCCAATTACATAGATAAAGAAAACAAAAAACGGGTTGGTAGCGAGACCATTTATTTTACTGTTAAGGAAAAGCACTAGCCATTCACGTGGACCACGCTCATTGGTGCGCGAAGGCCTCAATACCCGAAGCGCAAGAGTCGCCGGGGCTGCCATGACTAAGAAGATCGGCCCCAGCATGGTCAACGTCATGTGATTGACCATGTGAAGCCCCACAGATACTTGCGAATACAACGCGATTCCCGAATTGGTGCACCAAATAATTACCGCGATTCCGGCAAGCCATGCAACTAATCGCATGATCGGCCACGCATCACCGCGTTGGCGCAAACGAATGTATCCAACAACGTAGAGCGCAGCAGCAATCAAACTCCCCGCGAGAAAAAAAGGCTCAAGTTGGAAGCCAAAAACAACTGAACTCACAGTGGGCGCTGGCGGGTACGGGTAACCCAGAAGCGTTTCGCCGAATGTGGGAAGAAGTTCTTCAACCCGCGGGTATGAACTGGTTGCGAGTGCCACACCAAGGCCAACTGCCGCAGCCATAATCATCACCTCACACGCGGCGACTTTGGCAAACCTTTTTCCAGCTCCCGGAGCGCTCATCATGGGTAGCACTCGGCTGCGAAGTCGGTAACCCAAAAATCCAAGACCCAGAATCAATCCGACTTTTATCAGAACAACTCGCCCGTAGTCGTTAGTGAAAAGCTCATCAAATGAATTCAATCTCGTATAAGAATTGGATAGGCCACTCACTGCTAGCAACACAATTGCTATCAGCGCCAGTGGAGAGAAGCGTTCCAGTGCTCGGCCCAGTGGAATGTCCCGCCTAATTGCATGAAAAAGGAGAACGACCAGTCCGCCAACCCACAATGCCGCTGCGACAACGTGGGTAACGCCTGCGGTCAAGGCCAATGCGTGGTCGCCGAGGCCGGAGCCGTGTCCAGCAAGTGAAGGGAGCGACACAGCAACCAAGGCCAGTGCGACTCCTGCTGCACTGACGTCCGTTGTCGCCGTGATAAGCCCACCAAGTGCAATGACTGCCGCGATGAAAAACACCACGATCAGAGCTCGGGTCGCGGGGATATCCGTTGCGTACGTACTGACCACACGTGGCGTAACTGCCTCGGTGAGCGAGATTCCTAACACGTATGCCAACAAAAAAGATGCTTGGATGAGCGACAGGATGGCCCAAATCGCGGCCGCCCAGGAGCCGCGAATTACATCTTTACGGCCAACTGCAGACAGGACACCATCTTTTCCGGAAGGATCAAGAAAGGCGGCTGAAACAAGGAAGCCGATCGTGAGAATTCCGGCAATGTCGGTCAGAACCCGCAGAATCCCGACCCCCCACGCAATCAGAGGACCGGTGTCTGTGATCCCGACCGGCGCGGCTTGGTAGGAGCCACCCGCGACTATTAGTCCAATCGCTGATGCCCCAATTGTCATTGCGATCCCGATCGAAGCAAAAATGAGGATTCGAGACCGAGGAACAACTTGGACCCGGGGACTTACCGTAGTTTTCACGTTGAGCGCTTGCGCCAAATGAAGTAACCGGCAACAACAAGTGCAAGTGCCACGAAACCGAGAACCCACACCAGCATGGACTCCGAATCAGAAGCGGGCTCCTCTGTTACGCGAGGAACTGCAGTTTCAGGCTCTGATATTGGATCGTCCATGGTGGTGACTTCTGGCTCTGCGGTCGTGTCTGGTGTCGGTTCTGCGGTTACCGTTTCTGGATTGGGATAACTGAAACGCAAAGATCCGGTCACCGGGTGTCCATCTTGGGAAACAATTCGGTAGGCAACTTTGTAGGTGTCGCCGGGAAGGTCAGCCGGCCATTGCACTACCGCGTCGGTCCCCACGCTCTCGACAAGGACCCCGGAGACGAGTTCACCGGCAAAGTTGGAGACAGCCACTTCCACCATTCCCTCGAGCAGGGTGGAAGAGAAACTCAGGGTTAAGGTCCGTGGTGCGCTTTCCAAAACAGCACCATCGACCGGGGTGGTACTTACCAAATCGGCGTGGGCGGAAGCTGGCACCGCACCACCAAACAACGCCAGAGAGATCAGGAGAAATCCGGAAAAAAAACCGGTGAGTTTGGTCATGCTCTGAGGGTACCTCTGGTGCTCGGACTCGATTGTTTCTAGAAAGCAGATTCAGGGATTTCCATGATTTCACCGGTTGTCGCCTCGGCGATCCCGCGTTCTGCTGCAAGAAGGGGAAGTCGGTTGCGAGCGAACCAGCGAGCGCTTTCCACCTTGCCGATGTAAAAGTCCTTATCGCGATCTTTGGGACCGGCGTCCAGAGCAGCGAGGGCAACTTCGGCTTGGCGGATAAGTAGCCAACCGATCATCAGATCACCAGATGCCATGAGCAGTCGGGTTGAGTTCAAACCAACCTTGTAGACCTCCTGAACATCCGTTTGTGAAGCCATAGCCCACTGCCCCATGACACCCAAGATCCCCTGGACGTTTTCAAGTGCCTGGCCGAGGAGTTCACGCTCAACAGAAAGTTGCCCTGAACCTTCGTCACCCTTAACTGTTTGGGTGATTTCTTGGGCGAGGTAACTGATTGACTTAAACTGATCTTTAACCATTTTTCGGAAGAAGAAGTCCAGTCCTTGAATCGCGGTTGTTCCTTCATAGAGGGTGTCAATCTTTGCGTCACGGATGTACTGCTCAAGTGGATAGTCCTGCAGGTATCCCGATCCACCGTAGGTCTGCAATCCAACTGCCAGCATTTCGTAGGACCGCTCTGAGCCGACACCTTTAACGATGGGAAGGAGAAGGTCATTGATGCGTTCGGCCATTTCTAGATCGATTGTCGTGTCACCAGCCTGGCCCATCTCGATTAAGTCCTGCCAGTAAGCGGTGTAGAGAACGAGCGCGCGCATGCCTTCGGAGTAAGACTTCTGAAGCATGAGTGAACGGCGCACATCGGGGTGATTCGTGATGGTGACGCGAGGTGCAGTCTTGTCGGTCATCTGGGTGAGGTCAGCACCTTGAACACGATTCTTGGCATACTCGAGGGCATTAAGGTAACCCGTTGACAGGGTGGCAATTGCTTTCGTGCCAACCATCATGCGGGCGTATTCAATAACCTTAAACATTTGTGCGATGCCGTTGTGGACGTCACCAACAAGCCAACCAACAGCCGGCTCATTTTCACCAAATGTCAATTCACACGTAGTCGAAACCTTCAGACCCATTTTCTTTTCGACGTTAGTTGCGTACACACCATTGCGTTCGCCAATTTCGCCGGTCGCCAAATCAACATGGAACTTTGGAACAACAAATAGTGAGAGGCCTTTTGTTCCCGGCCCCGCACCCTCGGGGCGTGCGAGAACCAAGTGCACAATATTGTCAGTCATATCGTGTTCGCCACTGGTGATGAAACACTTAACGCCTTCAATGTGCCAAGTGCCGTCGGCTTGCTCAACTGCCTTTGTGCGACCAACGCCGACATCGGAGCCCGCATCAGGTTCGGTCAGAACCATGGTGGCGCCCCAACGCTTGTCAATCATAAGTTGGCCCCAACGCTTCTGATCCTCATTGCCCAGGGAGTCAAGAATTGCAGCGAAGCCGGGACCTGACATAAACAGGAAAGCGCCGGGGTTCGCGCCCAGCAGCATTTCCGCTGCAGCCCAGCGCAGTGATGGCGGAGCACCGGTGCCACCGAGGTGGACGGGGAGATCTAGACGCCACCACTCGGCATCCATGAGTGCGTTAAAACTTTTCTTGAAATCCTCGGGCATGGTGACCGATTTAGTTACCGGGTCATATACCGGTGGGACGCGGTCGGAAGAAACAAATGAGTCCGAGAGGGGCCCAGATGCCAAGCGATTTACTTCATCTAAGACGTCGCGGGCGACATCTTCGTCCATTTCTACGTAGGGACCCTTGCCCATGCGTTCGCCTGCACCGAAGACCTCAAAAAGATTGAATTCAAGGTCGCGCTGATTGCTCTTGTAATGCGTCATTGCTACTCCCGTGTGCTGGATTCGGGGCTAAGTTACCCGCCAGTAACAATGATGGGCCCTGATGGCAACTTTTGCAAGCAGAGTGGCCGCTTTGAGCCTAAATTATTCGATTTTGCCCCAATAAAGGCACTTAACCTGACACACTCCCCTCAACACGCGCCGTGAGACCGCCCACCTTTTGCCAAGGAGACCCCATGATCATCCATAAGAGTTTGCTCCCCGAAGTTGAGATCCCCAACATCAGCATCACCGAGTTCATCTTGAGGGAGGCCGATCGGGTTCCCGACCGCGAGGCGCTAATTGATGGACCAACGGGCCGCACATATACATATGCACAACTCAAAGCCATGATCTATTCCTTCGCAGGTGGACTTGCCGCAAAAGGACTGGGAAAAGGCGACACCATCGCGCTGATGGCACCGAACATTCCTGAGTTCGCGATTGTGTTCCATGGAGCAGCTGTTGCTGGCGTCGCGGTGAGCACCATCAATCCGACTTACACGGCCGACGAAGTCAAGTTTCAAATCAATGACTCGCAATCACAACTACTTGTCACAATCGGAATGTTTTTAGAAACGTCGCAGTTGGCAATTGAGGGGACAGCAGTTTCTGAGATCGTAATTATTGGCGATGCCCAAGAAGGCACCACGGCATTTACCGCACTATTCGGCGAGCCAATTGCACAGGTGGAAATTGACCCACGTGAGCAGGTTGTTGTTCTACCATATTCTTCTGGTACTACGGGTTTACCCAAAGGTGTCATGCTCACCCACCACAACCTGGTATCAAACTTGATGCAGGTCGAGGATGCGCTCGAAGTGGAAGACGGCGAAATAGTGCTTGCGGTTCTTCCCTTTTTCCATATTTACGGAATGCAAGTACTTATGAATGAATTTCTTTCGCGCGGATCAACGATTGTCACGGTGCCTCGTTTTGATCTCGAGCAAACATTAAGCATTATTCAAGAACGAAAAATTACTCGGTTCTTTGTCGTTCCCCCAATTGTGCTGGCGCTCGCTAAGCATCCAATAATTGATCAGTACGACCTCAGTAGTTTGAAGCAGGTTTTCTCCGGCGCCGCACCACTCGGTGCTGAATTGGGAGAAGAAGCAGCAGCACGAATTGATTGCAGTGTCGTTCAGGGGTTCGGCATGACCGAGCTTTCACCGGTGAGCCACATCTCACTGGAGGGCCGATCAAAACCAGGAACGGTGGGACTCACCGCACCGAATACCGAGATTCGAATCGTCGATCCCGAAACGGGCGAAGATCAGGACTTTGATGGCATCGGTGAACTCTGGATCCGCGGACCCCAAGTCATGAAGGGCTATCTCAATAATCCAAGTGCTACCGAAATCACGATCGATCCAGATGGCTGGCTCAAGACGGGAGACATCGGCTTTATCGATTCAGAAGGATTCGTCTCAATTGTCGACCGCCTCAAGGAATTGATCAAATACAAGGGATTCCAAGTCGCCCCCGCTGAACTGGAAGCTTTGTTGCTGACCCACCCGGCCATCGCTGATGCGGCAGTAATCGGAGTCCCTGACACCGAAGCGGGCGAGATCCCACGCGCCTATGTCGTGGTGAGACCCGGCCAAGAAGTCAGCTCCGTTGACATCACGGCGTTCATGGAAGGCCAGGTCGCCAAATACAAGGTGATTCACGACGTTGTGTTCATCGACGAGGTCCCCAAGAGTGCCTCGGGCAAGATCCTGCGCCGGATGCTGCGGGACTAGTCGACCCCGAGACCCACCGCTACACCTATGCTCTTTGGCATGTTAGAAATCCAGCGTTCACTCGTTGACTCCATCGTGGCTCATGCCCGGGCCGATCACCCCGACGAGGCGTGTGGAGTAATCGCTGGATCAATCGGATCGGATCGGCCGGAGCGGTTAATTCCCATGGTGAATGCGGTGAGGTGTCCAACCCTCTACGAGTTTGACTCTATGGACTTACTTCACCTCTATCGAGAAATGGATGATCGGGACGAGGTACCGGTTGTTATTTATCACTCACACCCCGCGACGCAGGCGTACCCCTCGCGCACTGACATCACTCAGGCGTCAGAGCCCGATGCCCACTACGTTGTGGTCTCAATTCGCGAAACCGGCCCCGCTGAGGGCCCATTTGAATTCCGATCCTTTCGAATCGTTGACGGTGAAGTTACCGAGGAGCAAATCTCAATCCTTGAATGAAGAATTCGTGCCTGCGCCTTAAACGTGCGATACTCGGAGGGCCCTTTCACACCACCCGTGCTGAGACCGCCCAGAATGAGAGTTCCTGAACATGTCCATTGAAGTCCGCATCCCCACAATCCTTCGCCCCTACACATCGGGTGAGAAATTGGTGAGAGCCCAGGGCGTGACTCTCGAAGAGGTTCTTAATGACCTCGAGGTCAATTACCCCGGCATTGGTGAGCGAATCATTGATGAAAATGGCTTGCGCCGTTTCATAAATATTTACGTCAACGACGAGGACGTTCGTTTTCTTGCGGGTCTGCAGAGCGTGCTGGGCGAAAACGACTCGATCACCATTTTGCCTGCGGTTGCCGGCGGCTAAGTCTTCATGCGCTTTGATTCCCTGCTTGACTCCGTTGGGCATACCCCACTTGTCGGCCTACCTCGACTCTCTCCGTCGGCCGAGGTTCGTCTTTGGGCCAAACTAGAAGATCGCAACCCAACCGGTTCGGTGAAAGACCGGGCGGCCCTGGCAATGGTTCTTGACGCCGAGCGCAGTGGAGTACTCACGCCGGGTGCAACCCTGTTAGAACCTACATCGGGAAATACCGGAATATCACTGGCCATGGTTGCCAAGCAGCGGGGTTATCAACTCGTGTGCGTCATGCCCGAAAACACTTCTGCGGAACGCGCCCAGTTACTAGCGATTTGGGGCGCGAAAGTTATTTACTCTCCTGCGGCGGGTGGCTCGAATGAAGCGGTGCGCGTTGCTAAAGGTTTAGCCGCCGAGAACCCGGATTGGGTCATGCTCTATCAATATGGCAACCCGGCTAATGCGCTCGCCCATTATG